>VTLG01016515.1_pt1 | contig 27055 bp, 36 predicted proteins | sample 4694571 | NCBI WGS metagenome assembly VTLG01 (sample SAMN12604809, study PRJNA352737) | marine metagenome | biome: ENVO:00000447; feature: ENVO:00000209|ENVO:00000569|ENVO:01000036; material: ENVO:00002151; isolation source: viral sequences binned using virsorter ...
CAGATTCAGATGTAGATTTAGGTACTTCTTCTTTATATTTTAAAGATTCGTACATTGATACAATTACAACTACAGGAAATGTTACCATAGGTGGAGCAACTATAGCAACAAGACCATCAGTGTCAAACCTTGCTGATGATGGGTCAATTCCAATAACAGCAACTTGTGCAAACATAGATGCAAATGGTGGTGCCAGAACTGGAATTAGATTTGCAGGAACAGGAACAGCAGGACAAATACTAGCTGTTAATAATACAGGTGGAGAAGCGTTGACATTTCATAATACGGAAGGCACTGCCTTGGTACGAGGAATAGCCGCAGCCCACGATACAATGGAAGCTAACTTTATGGGATTATTTATATCTGATGGAAGTTTATGGAATCTAATTGCAGGTGGTGTTGATTCACAACCTGATGTAGGATTAACCGCTTCATAATGGATTTAAAGGCTAAGAAAGAATCTTTACTTAAACAGCACCAAGACCTTACCAAGCAAATCAATAGTAGTATTGATTTAAGAAGTAGGGTCTTAGGGGCCTTGGAACTTATTGAACAGATAGAAGGAGATAAGATGTGTAATTGTAAAAAATGTGAACACGGGTGCCATTGTAGTAATGGCGGTTCTTGCACTTCTTGTGAATGCAAAGATTGTGATTGTCAAAAAGAGGAATAATGCCATTTAAGTCAAAGAAACAGCAAAGTTTTATGCGGGCTAAAAAACCTTCTATAGCAAAGAAATGGACTAAAACATATGGTTCTTTTAATAGTGGTGGAAAGGTAAAAGATAAATTAAAAGAACACGCAAAACATCATACAAAAAAACATATGAAAGAAATGGAAAAATATATGAAAAAAGGAAAAACATTTAATCAAGCACATAAGTTTGCTCAAAAAAAAATAGGTACTTAATAGATGGCTACAACATATTTAACATTAGTAAATAATACATTAAATGAACTTAATGAATCGGAGTTAACATCAACTACATTTTCTAGTAGCAGAGGAATACAAACTTCCGTAAAAAAATTTGTATTAAAATCTATGCACGAACTTTATAATGCATTGTCGGAAATTCCTGACTTGTATAAGTCAACGACACAAGATACGAATAGTGGTCAACGAACTTACAGTTTACCTTCGTCAGCTTCTCCTCAAAGTGGGGATTTAGCTCATCGTAAAATAGATTGGGATACATTTCGTTTAGTTCCTAAAGAATTAATTACTAATGGTGAATTTACTTCTAATATTTCAAGTTGGACTACTATTGCAGGTGCAGGAAGTGCCGCTTATAATAGTGGTGGTAATGGCAGAGCAAGATTAAATGATTATGCTATTTATCAATCTCTATCAACAGTAAAAAATACAGAGTATAGATTACAAATAAAAGCATTTGATTCAAACAGTGCGGGACAAGCATTAAAAGTTCAAGTTGGAACATCAGCAGAAGATACAACAAATTTAAGCACTACACTTACAGTAGAAGATTTTGGTGAGGGTGCGGTATTAGACACAACTTTTACTGCTACTGCTCAAACAACTTATATAACTTTAAATAATCCATCTACTGCAACAAATATAGATGTTGATTATATAAGAATATCAGAAGCAAATATAACACCAAAAAAATTAATTTACATAACTTATGATGATTACGTTAGACGTTTTTCTTCAACAGATTTAACTAATTTAAGTTCAGCGTATGGTGAACCTGTATACGTTTATTCCACACAAGATAAAAAATTTGGCTTATCACCAGTGCCAGACCAAAGTAATTATTCAATTCAATATGAATACTGGAAAGTTCATACAGATTTATCTGCACACGGGGACACTATGGATTTAGATGATAGATTTAAAGATGTAATAATTAATAGAGCTAAATATTATGCTCATATTTTACGTTCTGATTTACAATCGGCTCAATTGGCTGATAGGGAATATAAAGAAACATTAAAAATTATGAGAGTAGAATTTGTAAATAAATCCTCTTATATGACTGACCATAGAGTTAATCACGGGGGTAGAGTGGGTTCAGGAGTATTCTAATATGCCATATACGGGATTACAAAAACCTATGGTTGTGAGTTGTGCGGGTGGTTTAGTACTTAATAAAGATGTATTTGCTATGCATCCGGGTGAATGTCTACAATTAAAAAATTTTGAACCATCAATAGAAGGTGGATACAGACGATTAAATGGAACAACAAAATATAATTCAACTATTGTACCCCAAGTTTCATCATCTGATGAACGTATTTTATTATCAGCTATATTTAATGATATTATTATAGCAGGAAGAGGAGGTACCGTTTATAGCGGTACAACAAGTGGGGCTTGGACTTCAAGAGCTACAAGTAAAGGTACTTCTTATACTTATGATTTTGATAAGTTTAATTATGATGGTAATGATAAAATTATTATAGCAACAGGTTCAGCAGCAGCATTCACATTAAATACAAGTTATACAGAAGATGTAATTAATGCGACTGGTGGAGGCACGGCACCAACAAATCCAAAATATGTAAAATCATTTAATAATCATATGTTTTACGCCGGTATGTCTAATGCTACATCAACATTACAATTTTCAGGGCCATTTACAGAAGATGACTTTGATACAGGTGGTGGAACTATTAAAGTTGGTGACGTTATTACCGGAATGAAAGTTTTTCGTAATGAATTATTTATATTTTGTCAAAGACGAATTTATAAAATTACAGGAACAAGTTCTACTAATTTTGCTTTGGCTGAAATAGCAAAAAATGTTGGTACGATATCTCATCATTCCATTCAAGAATTAGGTGGTGATATTATATTTTTATCCGCTGATGGAATACGAACAATCGCCGGTACAGCAAGAATTGGTGACGTTGAACTGGGTACAGTATCAAAACAAATACAAGATAGAATTAATGATATCGGTTATGATAATGTAACATCATTAATTATTAGAAGTAAATCTCAATATCGTTTATTTTATCCTACAACGGGTGGATTAGAAAGTTCACAAAAAGGAATAATTGCTGTAATTAAAATAAATCCTAATACACAGCAAATGGGATTTGAATATGCCGATATAAAAGGATTAAAAATTTCTTCTTGTGATTCCGACTATATAAGTAATACAGAAACTACTATACACGGCGGATATGATGGATACATTTATAAGCAAGATGATGGTAATGTTTGGACTAGAGCAAGTACAACAGATAACTTAGATTCTACTTTTAGGTCTCCAGATATGACAATGGGAGACCCCGGAGTTAGAAAAAATATGCAACGTGTTAATTTAAATTGGAGACCAGAAGGTGAAGTTAGTGCAAATTTATTTGTTCGATATAACTATGATGATAGTAACACACCTCAACCTGACGTACAAACACTATCAACATCAGGAGGAGCGTCATTTTACGGAACAGGAAAATTCGGTTCAGTACATTATGGTCAAGGGGATTTACCAATTACAAGACAAGCAATAGAAGGTTCAGGATTTGCTATAGCAATAAAAATAACAGATACAAGTAGTAATTTACCTTGGTCTATAAAAGGATTTGAATTAGAATTTACACCAGGAGGAAGAAGATAAATGGGTGCAACATATACAAGACAAAGTTCAGCAGGCATCGTTGATGGAAGTGTCATTGAAGCATCGGACTTAAATAACGAATTTGACCAATTAGTATCAGCATTTGCTGTTACTACTGGGCATACACACGATGGTACGACAGCGGAGGGTGGCCCGGTATCAAAATTACTTAGTAATAGTTTAACTTTTGGTGCGGGTACTGCAGGAACCGATATTACAATAACATTTGACGGAGAAACAAATGACGGTGTTTTAACGTGGATGGAAGATGAAGATTTATTTAAATTCACTGATGTTATAAATGTTGGTGTAGACGATACTGGACACGATGTTAAAATGTTTGGTGCTACTTCAGGTAGTTATTGGTTATGGGATGAATCAGCAGATGGTGTTGTACAGATAGGAACATTAACTATTGGTGTAGATGATGCAGGACACGATGTTAAATTTTTTGGTAATACTGCTAGTGCTTATATGTTATGGGACACATCGGCAGATGACTTAATCTTAGCAGGTGCGGCAGGAATTGATGTTGATGGCACAACTAATTTAGACAATACAGACATTGACGGAACATTCGCTGTTGACGGTACGACCATTTCACTGGATGCAACAACATCATTAAATATTGATAATACTAATACATCAAACGGTATTACTCTAGGTACGGCAACATCTGGTGTGCCAATTTCAATTGGACACACAGTTTCTGAAACAACAATCAATGATAATTTAACTGTAACAGGAACATTAACAGGAACTTTAGCAACAGCTGCACAAGGAAGTGTAACAAGTCTTGGTACTTTAACAGCACTTACTGTAGATGATATAGCTCTTGATGGTAAAGTTGTAACTATGACAGGTTCAGCTAGTGACACAGCAGTATTTACAGCAGGAACTAATGGTACACTAAGTATAGTAACAACGGATGCTGCGGCTGCGGCTGCAAATATTCAAATAACGGCTGATGGTACAGTAGATATTGATTCAGCAGGTATATTAACTTTAGATTCTGGAGCAGCGATAAATATTGAACCTGCTTCTGGTTCAGCAATTTTATTAGATGGTACAATCAGTGTAGATGCAGGAGTAGTTACAGGAGCAACTTCAATTACATCTACTGCTTTTGTAGGTACTTTATCTACAGCAGCACAAGCAAATGTAACAAGTCTTGGAACTTTAACAACTTTAACAGTTGACAATGTAATTATCGACGCAGCAACAATTGGACATACCAGTGATACTGACCTTTTAACTTTAGCAAGTGCGGCATTAACAGTATCAGGTACAATAACAGTTGGAGTAGATAATACAGGACACGATATAAAATTTTTCGGTGATTCTGCCGGTGCGTATATGGAATGGGATGAAAGTGCAGACCAACTTAGAATTATGGGAGCATCCGCTGACGCTACTACGAGTACGGGTAAATTGCTTTTAGCTACATCTTTAACAGATATTAACGCAAATGATGTAATAGGAAAAATAGACTTTCAAGCTCCACACGAAGCCGGAGGAACGGATGCTATCACTATTGCTGCTTCCATTCAAGCTATAGCCCAAGGTACATTTAGTTCTTCTGTCAATGCGACAGATTTAGTATTTTATACAGGACATTCAGAAGCAGCCACAGAAAAATTTAGGTTTACCTCTCAAGGAGAGATTGGTATCGGAGGTGCTAACTACGGTACGGATGGTCAAGTAATGACATCTGGTGGTGCAGGGGCAGCCCCTGCTTGGGAAGATGTAGCTGCCGGTGCAGTAACAGCATTAAATAATAGAGCACAAAGTAGGTTAGTATCAATTGGTTCTACAACAACACAGTTGGATGGTGAAGCTAATCTAACTTTTACTGGTTCTGCATTAACTTGCATAGGTACAATAACAGTTGGTGTTGATGACACAGGACACGATGTTAAATTCTTTGGAGCTACTTCTGGAGCTTATATGCTTTGGGATGAAGACACAGATGACCTTGTATTAGCAGGTGCAGCTAATTTATATTTATATGATGCAGGCGGTGGAGAAAAATTATCATCTGATGGTACTGATTTAACAATTAATTCTGGAAATGACATTAATTTAACAGCAACAACAGATATTAATATTCCTTCAGATGTTGGATTAACATTCGGTGATGACGGAGAAAAGATTGAAGGGGATGGTACTGATTTGACTATTTCTGGAAATACTGTAAACTTGGATTCTAATATGAATCATACGTTTTCAAGTACAGGAAAAGCAATGGTACTAGGATTTTAAGGAGGAAATATGGCAAGTGAATTATTAAAAGTAGCGTTAAAACCTACCTGTTCAAATACAGAAACTAAATTAATAGACGGAGCAAGTGGACACACTTATACTGTTCTATCAATTTCGATTTGTGAAACGGCAGGTGCGGCAGAGACATTTGACCTATATGTTGATGATGGTGATGGTGGTACAGACCACTACATTTATAAAACACAAGCATTAGCGGCAAATGCAACTTTTGTGCACAATGACAGAATTGTTTTAGAAGGCACGGATATGCTAGGTTTTATAACTGCAAGTTCAGCAGACGTTGATGTTGTAGTTAGCTATTTAGACCAAACATTATAATAGGAGAATAAAAAATATGAGCGGAATTGTAGGAAGTAGACTTAATAACAGAGGTTCTGGATTAGTAGGAGGAATAGGAACCGACGGACAGGTTCTTACATCTTCTGGTGCGGGAGCAGGAATGGTTTTTGAAGACTCTGCCGGATTTGATGTATCAAGCATTACAGGAGCAACGGAACTTTCAGTAAATCCCGCTGATGATGATGAATTTGTTTTTTCAGATGGTGGAACTTTAAAAAGAATTAACTTTCAAAGACTTCAAAGCACTAATGCGGCTTGTCGAATGAATTTTTCACCAAGTGGTTGCACATATAATATTGATAATACAACTTGCACCACTTCAGCTTTAGGAGGAAACTGGACTGTAGGAGGAAATGAAACTGCACCTGCTGGACACGGAGTTTTTTCGCAAGATTCAGCTGAAACTATGGACGATGCAACCAATGGTCGTATTTATGTTAGAACCGAAGGAATGTATATGGGACATATACAAATGTTATGGTCAGCCAATACAACAGGAATTAGAAGTTGCAGATTTAGAGATGATACTGGTTGGATGTTTGGTTGGACAGATTGGAATGCCGAAAAGACATTTCGTGGTTTGGGTCAATATACAACTGCGGTTATGCAGTCAACTATTGAAGAAGTAGGTGATTACTTTTATTTTGAACTTTATCAAGATAGTGGCGGAACTTTAACATTAAAAGGTAATGGTAATCCAGACAGAACTAATTTTTCCGCTTGGAGGGTAGGTTAATGGCAGCGACATTTCAAGCAAAATTAAGATTGTATCTAAAAGAAAATGGAAAAGATTTTGATGAGGAATTAAAAAAAGTTGTTCATACAGGATTTGACAATGAAGAAAAGGGAACCGATTATTCCTTGCCTCATTCACAAACAGCAGAAGAAATGAGTGTACATCCCAAAGAACACGCAGTTCCTTGCTTGGCACTTCGACAACACGAACAGGGAAAAGCATTTATTTTAATATGGCAAATTGAAGGTTTGGCAAAACCGACAAAGGAACAGTTAGATTCTTATGAAGCAGAAGCACAAAAGAATGATGACAATGCTGTAATTAGAAACACACGAAAAAATTCGTATATGGCAGATGTGGGAATTTGGGAAGAACAATTAGATTTACTCTATAAGGATATGGCGGCAGGAAAAGGTGATTCTACTGGAGAATGGTTTAAAAAAATTAAGGCGATAAAAGATGCCAATCCAAAGGTCAGTTAATTATGCCTTTGTATGAATATCTAAATACCAGAACAGGAGAAAAATTTACTGAACAACTTTCCATCAAGGATATGGATTTACCTCTTAAAAATTCTTCTGTTCAAAGAGTGGTTACCGCTCCAAATGTTTTAGGAATCGGTCTTGATTACGGCGGAACTCCTGAAGGATTACAAAAAAGTAAAAGAATGGCAGATGCCGCAATTTGGAAAGCACAAACGGAAATAACAAAAGGCATTGTGGAAAAAAGTGAAAAAATGAAAATGACTCGTTATGAAAAATTAGTAGTTGAAAAACTTGAAAGAAAAAAATGGCGGCAAAAAGTCGGAAAGTTGATAGATAATTAGTAAAAAAATTTAAAATATTATTAATAACAAGAGAGTGGTCGTTAAATTTATATAGGAAAAACTATGACAGAAAATACAAAAAAAGAACAATCACAAATAAGTATGGAATTACTACAAACGATTAATATAAAAATTTCCAATCAAAGAAATAGTGCACATAATAGAATTGCTGAATTAGAAATAATTATAGAATCCTTGCAAAGGGAAAATAAAAAACTTACAGCAACCATAGAAGGTGAAAAACTTTTTAAGGAGAATAATAAGGATAAGAAATAATGGCTATACCCCAACAAGAAATAACTAGTGATTACGGCATAAAAAGAGGCCCTTACAAAGACTTAGAAGATGAAGTAATTCAACCTGAAAGAATAAAACGATTATTTAGTATTTATAATCGTCTAAAGTCTGCGGATGATGATGAAGGTCTTGCTGAATTTATGCAATATCTTAAAAAAGATGCTATTGTTGGATTCGATAAAAAAGGTAACGCTATTCTAGAAGCTAAAAAAGGTGGTGCTATTAATATGCAAACAGGGGGTCAAGCACCAGGTAACATCCCTCCAAATATTAAAACAGCTACTGAACAGGCTTTAACAACACAAGCAGGAATTTCACCTATTACTGGACAACCTCAAGCACCTGTTCTTCCTACAGGAACTGGGATAACTCCTACTACAATTACTGAAGATACATCAAAAGAAGTATTATCAACACAACAATTGGGAACAACTCCTAGTGTGACAACTAATACTGCACCTACAGGAAGTTTAGATATATCCGTTCCACAATCTCAATCAGCTTCTACGTATTCTGCTTACGTACCCACAACAAGTCCTACGGCGTTAGCCGCATCAGGAGCATTATCATCACAAGCACAAATTGGTAATATTCAGGGTGCCGTTTCCCAACAATCACAAGCAGCAGCGTCAACAGGAACTCTAGATTCTAAAGCAACAGTTACTTATCAATTAGAACAATTATTCAACGCAATGCAATCAGGAACACAACTTCCTGCTTGGGCTTCACCTGCCGTTCAAAAAGTTACTGCTATTATGGCTCAACGTGGTTTGGGTCAATCAAGTATGGCGGCAGCGGCTATTACACAAGCAGTGATGGAATCAGCAATTCCTATAGCACAAGCTGATGCACAAAAATACGCAAATATTCAATTACAAAATTTAAAACACGAACAACAAGCTGTACTGCAAAATGCAATGACATACGCCGCTATGGACAAAGCTGAAATGGATGCAAAAACACAAGCAGCCGTTAATAATGCACGGGCATTTCTTTCTGTTGATTTAGCAAATCTCACCAATGAACAAAAAACAAATGAAATAAACTACAATGGAAAAGTTCAATCGTTATGGAAAGACCAAGCTGCACAGAATGCATCATTGCAATTCAATGCAAAGTCACAAAATGAAATAGACCAGTTTTTTTCTGAGTTGGGAGTTCAAGCAGAAAACGCAAATAAGAACAGAGTGGCGGCAACTGAACAATTTAACGCCGACCAAACAAATGCCGCAGGTCGTTTTACAGCGGCTATGCAAGATGCTAGAGATAAATTTAATGGTAATATGACATTACAAATTAATCAAAGCAATGCTGCGTGGCGAAGACAAATTAATACGGCTAACACTGCTGTACAGAATGAAGCCAACAGAATGAATGCCTTAAATTTATTAGAATTAAATCAAACATCTTTAAATCAATTATGGCAACGATACAGAGATGAGGCTTCTTGGGCCTTGCAAACATCAGAAAACGCAAAACAACGTGCACACGATGTGGCAATGTTTGCCCAATCAAGTGATTTTGACCAAAGTATGTATAATACAAAAAAGAAAGACGTTTTCTTTGCTGAACTCGGTTCGGCTGTATTAGACGGAATCTTTGGTGAGATGTTTAAATAATAAGGAGTATATATATATAGATGGGATTTTTTAAATCAGTAAAAAAGAAGTTAAGCAAGTTTAAAAGACAAGTAAGAAAAATTCTGCCACGAGAACTAGTGGAAAATCCTGCTTTAACCGCCGCTTTAATTATAGGCGGAGGTATGGTGTGGAATAATCGTACAGCCATATCAGAATTTGCTAAAGGAAAATTCAGTGGATTTGGAACAGGCGATGTGAAGGGATACTTTGATAATTTAAATGATAGGTTTGGGTTTGGAGAAAAGGCTATAGGTAAACAACCATATTTTACTTCTGGTCATAAACAGGGAGAATTTTTATCAGGTTCATATCCTATATATAAAAAAGGATTCCTAGGCAGGGCGGTAGAATCAACAGGAAAATCTTTTCTTTCTAAATATTTAGCTAAAGAAGTTATGGGAGCTGATGGTAAACCAGTACCAAAACCAACTGCAGGGGATAGGATTCAAGTTATTCAAACCGGTTCTACTAGAGGAGACTATCGGATAGGAACAAAAACACAAGCAAAATTTTCCCCTTCAACAACACCTAACGTAAGACCGGGATATAAAAATAGATATGTTCAATCATCTATTTATAATATTCTCAACAGCCCACAATATAAAAATATTTGGCTAGGAAGCATAGCTGACACTAATTTAGCGGATATTGCAAGACCTAGCGGAGTTACTACAAAATTACCTACAAGCACTATAGGATAAGAACAAATGACACAAAAATTAACATTACCAGAAGAACAAGAAACACGACAATTCAATATGCCTATTCCGGGACATTCGTTGACAACTGCTCCGGGAAGTATGTCTTATGAGCAGCCTCCGCAATTTACTGACCCTGATGAAGCTGTTGATTTTATAGTTGATAAACTTATGGAACCTGAAAATCAAGCACGTTTTCAAAAGTTGATGTTTGCGGGAACAAGTGTTGAGGAAATAACAAATACAATCGCCCTTGGTGGATTTACAGGAGGAGTGATATCTCCTGACGTGGCGGAAATAATAAAAACGCCAATAGCGATGGTATTAGTCAATATGGCATTGGAAGCCGGCATACCCGTACAAGTATTCAAAGGTGATAATTCCATAGATGAAGCAAGCGGCATTGATGATGAAACAACAATGAAGATAATGGCGGATAGAAATCCTGACCGATTAAACAAAATACTGCAGGAATTAAATGCGGAAACACAATTTAAAAAAGGACAAGAAAAAAAACCTATGAAAATGGCTGAAGGATTTATTGAAATGAAAGAGCCGGTAGAAGAAGAAAAGGCGGAGGTATAAAATGGTAGCACCTTGGTTAGTGGCATTTGGCACGGGACTATTGACACAATACAATAAAAGAAGTAGAGCAAAAACTGCTAGTGATTATGAAATGGCAATTAAAGAAAAAGATGATACTTTAGAACGAGAAAAGTTATGGGAAGACCGGGACTATAATTGGGGGGTTAAAAGAGCAGAAAATAAATGGAAAATTGCTGCAGCGGATAAGAAACAAGCACACGAACTAGAACTAGAAAAGCTAAAAAATACTGTAACTGATTCAGCTACCGCTTATAATGACACTAATTATCACACTTTTGGAAAAGGTAATGATACTTTATTTTTACGAAGATACGTATCAACAGACGGAAATCCTGAAGTTGGCCCAGATTGGGATAATAAAAGAATGAATGATTTAGATTCCCTTTCTAATTCCGCCGGCTTTAAAGAAAAGATAAAAAATTTGGATGACTCTAATAGGTCAAAACTTTTAACTTACGCAACACAACTGTTTAGTGATTATCGTGTAAGCAACGCTAATGAATTAGAAACAGGTGAAATAAAAGGATACGCAAGAATACACCCAAATGCACAAGGAAAAGGAAAATTTCAAAACTTATTCAATAAAGATAAATGGCCTTTAGCAGCAGGAATTAATGAAGCATATGTAACGTCAACCGATTATATTATGGCGAAAAGTTTCAATGACGCAAAATCAAAATATACGAATACTGATGGATTGTATCTGATGTCCGATACGGAAGGTGAATTTGACAATATTATGACAGTTGAAGACTTAAAGGATACTTATCCTAATACACCAATAGAAGATTTAATGGCATCAGCGGATTTAGTAAAGCATTATAGTCCTATGTTTGCTGATAACAGACAAGGTACGGAAGGCAATATGGTTGTATTAAAAAATTTGGAAGGCAGCCCGAAGCAGATATTGTCCGTGAAATACACAAATAAATACAACAGGCTAAATCAAAAAAGTGACGGTGACAAACTTATGGCATTCTGGAATGAAAATACAGAAGCGTATGGACACAGCACCGGATATGAAACAGATTCTACGGGACAAGTTATTGATGTGGGAACTAACCACGAAGCTCGATTGGATAGCTTAGCCTTAACTATTCCTAGCAAGATAACGTCAGGTGGTGCATCTTTTGTTGAAATTATAGATAATGCAAAAGTTGCCAGAGAACAAATTATAGGAGCAACAACAACTGTAAGTGATTTGGAAAATATTTCTACACAAGGGACAACCGCTTTTAACTTGATGACAGATATTCTTACGACATACGACCCTGCCTACGGCGGTATGCCGGTTGCAGGTGGTGTTCTTAACATTTTCACAATGATAGAGGGGGTATTTTCTCAATTTGAACAGGTAGGTATGATAGGTGATTTTATTGGAAAAGATGATGTTAATACTTATATCAATCAAATTTATTCCGATAGAGAAAAATTATCACCAATGACAAAAAAGGCAATATCAAAATTTGAATTTGAAGATAATGAATATGACCTACGTGATGCAATGTTTGGAACAGATGAGAGAATTTCTCAAATAGCAAAAAGAAAATTCTTCGCAACTGCACTGAACTATACCGTATCAATGATTCTACAAGGCGGTACAGGAGGCAAGACAATTTCTGATAACGACTATAGAATTATGGAACAGGCGATGTACAACGGCTTGTGGGTGTCCGGTGGATTGAATATGTCCGCCTTGGATGCAATCTATGACGCATTAGAACTTCCTGTTTTATTGGCTCAGTACAAGACGGATATTGATGCTCCTAACGCAATACAACGTATGAAAGCGGCGAAAGGCTATGAACGATTGGTCAATTATGATTCAAGAAGACATTATAGGGAATTAAGTAGTAAGCTATTGAAACACTCAGACCCTGTTCAACAAGAAACTTATAAAGCAATTGAATTTTTTCAAGGCAGAACTTTTCCAGATGATAATTCAGAGTCAAAGGTGACAAGAATGAATGAAAAAAATGGAAAAGTATACTTTGAATATCATTACCTTAATCAAAAAATATCTATGCCGATGCCTTTGTTTGTGGTTAAAAAATTATATCCTAAATCATATGAAGCGAATAAAGATAACTATTTAAATTTTGGCGATGAAATATTTGATAAGTACAGAGAAAGATTTGGCTCTCCTGATGAAAATCCTGAAGGTTTGGAAAATCGCAAGATTATAGATGTTCCATTGGATAATTCAATGTTTGAAAATCAAACTGGAACGGAAACTTCCGTAGAGGTAAATTAGTAATGACTGACAATACAGGAATTTTACAATCTGATTTATTCAGGGATAAAGTTCTAAGAGGAGAAATAGAGATAGACCCGTGGGGAGACGGAAATCTTATGACTATTACACCCGATACACCTCAAGAAATTGCTGAGGATTATCTACAAAAACATATTGATTTAAATACAGAGAAGAAAGACGACTTTGAAAAGTTTGATTTTAGCAAGTTTACTGATACTGAAAAACCAAGCGTTTACGAAACTGAATTAGAGGCAGCGGAAAAAGATAAATCTAAGACAACTCCTGTATGGGCTGATATTATTGAAGACCCTAAATACGGATTATCCAAACAAGAAAAAAAGAAACTTGTAGACAGCAACTTTACTTTACCTCACATATATAAAGAAGGCGAAGGCCCGGATAAGGCGTTGAGTTGGTTTACAGTTTTGGATGGAATGTACGACAACTACATCCAGTTTCCTGCGGGATTCACACTAGGTGCACTTGGTTGGAAAGACCAAAAAGATATTGAGCAAATAGAAGAAGCTATGCGAGGCGATAAAACACATATGTTTAATCCATTTAAAGACTTAACACTGGAACAATTGGATAATGCAAGAACGGAAATCATAGCAAGGCAAGAAGGAAAAAAAGAATTTAAAGATAAGGTTTTCCCAACATCAAATGAGATATTTCAAAACAGGATACGAGACCAATTGGGCATTGAACTTCCTATGGATGCTATCATCGAATTGAAAAGTGGCATTAAATACGGAAAAGGTACAATGGCAGGAGGACTATTAGTTGACTTCTTACCTTTTGCCGTAGCATTTTCGGCAATGAGCTATAAGTCAGCACTTAAAAGTATAGATAGTTTTAGTGAATACGTAACTAAAAATGAAAAAATATTAAAAGGATTATCAAACGAAAAGAAAATTGCTAAATATCTTGAAGAAAAGTATCCAGTAGATGGTGGGTTTATAGCAAAGACTAAAAGATGGTGGCTTGGTGGAAGAGTTAATACGGGTATAAGAGTTCTAGAAGCTAGAAAATTTAGGGAACAGGCTAAGCTATTGGATGATGATATTCTACTAGCGGATAAAAAACTTAAAACAGCACAAGCAAATTTTGATAATGGAAAAATTAACAAGCAAAAGCTGATTGAAGTTACCGATGAACTTCGTGACGTAAAAATGCAAAAACACAAACTTACGATGAAAGGAGTTAATCCTGTCTTCAGGGAAGACGCTGCAATGGAACTGGCTTTCGCCGGTGGTGCGGCGGTTGTTGCTGACACGTTTGGAGAACAGTATGAATTTTTAGGCGGTCTCGGAGGCGGAGTAAGCTATGGATTAGCCGGAAATTTAGTTTATGGATACGCAAAAGCCGGATATACAGGCTTAGCAAATCTTTTAGATAGTGTGTCACAGATGGCAAGAACCAAAGGAGCATTCATTGATGAATGGAATGTACGAAGATTTAAACCTGATGAACTACGAAAAGTTAAAATATGGGATAAAGAATTAGGAATACACAGGGAATTAAAATCGGTAGAATTATCACAATTAAAATATTTAGCAGAACAAATCAGTAAAGGCGGCGATGAAACTATTAATTATTTCAAAGAGAATGTTAAAAATTATACGAATCTCATTGATAGATTTACACCAGTAATTGGTGAAGAAAATATTCACAAATTGCATCAAGAATTTGCAGCGGTAACTATGTTAGGCCCTCTGTTAATAGCCAAGGATGCGGATATTTACAAAGGAACACTAACGAATATTTTCAGCATAGCAAATCCACAATTTATTGAAGACTTGTCAGGGGCACAAGCGATGATTGATACACTAGCCCACGTAGCGAATGATTTTATTAATTTAAGTAAAGGGCCAAACCCATTAAATAAAGAGTTTATAGCATTTCAAGAAGGTGTTCTATCCTTTGTTCAAAAAGCACAGATAGAGCAAGTGAACTCATTTTCTGCACTGACGCAATCAGTTGATAACATATCAAAGATGCTGTCTGATACAAAACATCCGGTTTGGGATAACCCACAATTAGTCAATAAGCACATAAAAAATATTACAGATTTACAAGAGTATCTTGCAAAAGACAAAGTTCTAATGGAATCAGGTGTTCTTCAAAAATCAGGACTTATTGATTCATTGAATAATGTATTAAATACTAAAAAATCAATGGATGTTAACGCAGGTCAAATGCAATCAAGCATTAATAAAATAATGGAATCAGCACTTCCAGACCACGTAAAATTAGAGCACGTTATGAGGCACGTTGCTAAGACAACACAGACACTGGAGAGACACCATAAAGATTTAGCAGGAAAAAGATACACTGCTCTTTATGAAAAATACGCAGACGTTAAATTTGATGCCAGTGATATGTTCAACAATATGTGGAAAATATTCGGTGATACGTCTGAACTTCGAGGCTTGAAAGTATTCTGGAAGAATCATTCTAAAGCACCGGCACAATTTAAAAAGGTAAAAGAAGTCTACGATGAAGCTGCGGGAAGAGTTATACGAGAGGAAATATTTCCAAAATTAATAAAAACTGACGGACTTACAGAAGCGGAAAAATCACTAGAATATACTAAGTTCATAAATACAAATAAAAACATATTAGCACAACAGCTTGATGTAAAGCCAAGTATGCTTGATAACATAACGATTTTTGAATCTCTTAAACGACAAGGAAAAGATATATCACTGAATTTAAACTTACGAGAACTTAATTCATTGAAGAGTGCCTTAACAAGTACGTATTTTCATATGCAAAAAGCAAGAGACCCACTTGCTTACGAATTTAAAAAATTGTTGGTTGAAGTAACAGGAGAAGTATCTGAAGATAGTGTGGGTAGAACAATTACTAAAAAAGGAGCTTTGGATATAGTAGCGGATAACTACAACACTGCATACCCAAATTTAAAAGCTGATATAAAAGACGTAAGCAATTATTATAAATACGTTGTTGCGGATAGATACTATAGTGACGCTGCCGCTTCAAAATTCGGCAATTCATTTACGGAATATTCACAACTAGGTAAAGCTATTGACGAAGGTGAAGTATTTAGAGCTGAGGGAAAACAGTTAAAAACAGATGCGTATGATTGGTTTAATTTTAACAGCATAAAAAGAAATACCGGATTATTCAAACAACAAATCGAACAACATATCGGCGTATGGAACGGCTCTCGTTATATTGTTGATACAGGAAGTGAAATGGCTTTAGCGTATCAAGCAGCCGTAACACGAATGATTGATGATGAAATAATAAAGATAGCTAAAAAAAATAAATACAAATTTCAAAGTGGTCAACTCATACTAACCAAAGAAGGGGAGGTGGCACTTCCTAGCGGAAAACCTTTAAATCTATTTGATGAAGTAAGGCAACTAGCTGATGACCTATCAATAGATGTTGGACAAGGCGTTCCAAAATGGAAACTTTATGATGCTGAACGATTAATGAATAGTGAAGGCAATTTAAAAAAACTGGTTCAAGAAGATACAAAACTTTTAAAGCAATATCAAAATATTGAAAGTGACTTGGCGGCACAGTTAAAAACTGAAGGTGAATTAATTAAGACACGTCTTCAACAGAATAGTAAAGCATTACTTGCAGAGCACGCAAAAACATCAGGCGGTCTCCAAGATACGACATCTTTTGTAGAAAGATTCATAGGTAAAGAAGGCTCAGTATCAACAGGCATTGATTTTTCCAATTTAAAAAATCAAATTGTTAATATTGAAAAAAAGATGGGTGAAAAAGAGTTTAACAATACTGTTAGGGATATAATAGGAAATTACATTAATCAAAAATTCCTAGTGCAATCAACAGGAAAGAATGCAAGTGGGGAGTCAATAAAAAAGTTTGATTTTATGGGAATGAAGCAATTCCTAGATACTAACGAAACGGTTTTAAATCAAGTATTAGATACCGAGCACGTTGGTTTATTAAAAGGCATAACAGAAATAAGTGAAATTTTCAGCAAGGGAATACAAGATACAACAACTAATAATTTTGCTTTCAGTTTTCCAAGAGGATATACCATAGGCGGTATCATAAGCAGGGTATACGCTTTTTCAAGACAAGTTATTGGAGCAAGATATTTATTATCAGAAATGACTCTAGTTGCTATGCGAAAAAGAAAAGGGGACTTATTAAAAGAGCTTCTCAAAGATAAAAATTCAGCACAGATTGTCTATGACATACTTGAAAGAGGTGCTATAGATGATAAATTAAATAAGAGATTTGCTAATACACTAAAGACTGCGTATATGGAAACAGCAATATTAGAACCGGAACCGGAAAAACTTGAAGGTGTATCAGCTTTTGATATACCTGTTCCAACTCCGTTTCTTCCTGATGTACCTGATATACCTGTTGGAAAAGCTGTAACACTTGCGACAGAAACAATTCCAGAAAAAATAAAAACAATAGCCGGGGGTGTTCCTGAATGGGAAAGAAGAAATGTTGAAGGCCAAATGCAGGGGTTAGGGCTAGAATAGACAATGATAAAAGCACCAATAGTTTTAGTTGTTCTCTGGATGAACGGATTGGCGACAATGTGGCCGATGTTTACGGAAGACCAATGTAAAGCCATAAGCTCTTTTACTAACAGACACATAGATGTAAGTGTTGCTATGTGTATGAATGCTGATAAGGCGGAAAAATTTTGGCAAGGCTTATTAGAACGAAGTAGAAAAAATAATACAACGGGGTCATAATGGTTGAAGAGAAAAAGGTAACGGAAAATACGGAAGATATTATAAGAATTGAAGGTGAGTTAAGACTCATTAATCAGAAATTTGATAATCATATTTCACATATGTCACAAAAGATTGACACAATATTTAGAATTGTATGGACAGTATCTTTTATGGTCTTAGCATTGGTGTTAAGGGCTATATATACAGGGATGATAAACTAGGAGAAAGAGCAATGGAGAAATTAAAAGAATTATGGGATGGAACAAAATCTATTTGGACAGATTTGAAAAAAAGCCAAAAGATATTTGTTGTAGCCCTTGTAGTTATTATAGTTATTGCAATAATTAAGTAATACAATGGAGTGGTTACTTGCTATTATAGCAGGCTCACTAGCAAGTAACGCTGTAGAATCAGTGGTATCAAGCGGTGCTACTGCAAAAGGAGGAAGTTTAATGGGTGGTTTACCAGTAGAAATGATTACAATGCTAGGCTCTAGCTTGTTGGGTGGCTTTATGACCTTATGGGGTCAATCAATGAAAGCCAAACAGCAACAGCAAGATATGCTTATGCAACGTGGTAAGTTTCAAATGCAAGCAATTGAAAAGGCTCGTACTTATGAAAATAAAGGATTTCAATGGACACGAAGACTTATAGCACTAACAGCTGTATTCTTCATTATTGTCTGGCCTAAATTAGTACCTGTATTTTTTGATGTTTCCGTTTTCTTGACGTGGACAGAACTATCTAGGGGATTTTTCTTCTTGATTGAGCAGAAAGAAATGTTAGTAGACAGGCAATTTGCAGGAGTAGTTATTACACCAATGGATACACATCTGATGGCAGCTATTGTTGGGTTGTATTTTGGTGGTAGCCTAGTTAAAAAGTAATGACTAATAATAGGGTGGATGTAAGTGATAAAACTGCTATTTCTATGCCTATGCGTAACCTTTTATCAATACTCGCAGCAACAGGAATTGGGGTCTACGCCTTTTTCGGAATACAAGAAAGGCTTAACAATGTTGAGACGAGAAACATACTTATGGAAGCCGACCTTATAAAAAATACGGAATTTAGAATTGGATGGCCCAGAGGCACTATGGGCAGTTTACCTGCAGATTCTGAGCAATTTATGCTCATCGAGCATCTTTCTGGACAGCTTACCAAGATGCAGGAACAATTGGATAATATGATGCATAATAAAGTAAATATTTTAAGGCTTCAGGAGGATATGAAGGAAGCTCGTGAAAATATAGAGAAGCTAAAAGATAAAGTTAGAGATAATGGAGGGGGTTAATGGTAGAAGTTGTCATAGCTCTTTTAATGTATATAGGAATAGATTTAACCGAGCACGTTCCCTATGATAATATAGGAGATTGTTTGAAAGCGAAAAGACTCAGTGAACGTTCCTCTGGGCCAGATGGCCCAAGACTGGAATGCCGACCCGTCAAGGCTAAAACAGAAATATGGGAAGAAGACGGAAAGAAACACATCCTCAAAATTATTGAGGATTAATTAAAAGGAAATTAATGCCTACAGGTAAAATTAAATGGTTTAATCCGACCAAAGGATATGGATTTATTGAAAAAGAAGGAGACAAAGATGTTTTCCTTCACGTATCTGCTTTAGAAAAAGCGGGTATCAGTGTATTAAAGGAAGGTGAAGAAGTTTCTTTTGATATAGGAGAGAATAAAGGAAAGGAAAACGCCATAAATATTAAAAAAGTTGTTTAATGATAATATATAAATACTTAAAAGATAAATTTTTACATCTATGTGAATGCTATGGTAGTTCAATAAATAGTTGGGCTTGGCGTAAACGTTGGGGTAAAAGGCACTGGGAACAAAAAAAATAAAAATGGTTGATTGGAATAGGTATATGGCTGATGCATTAGTTAAACTTATTTCAAATAAAGAAACACAAAAAAAAGAAATTTTTGAAGAACATAAAAAAATAAAACTAACACCATCAGAAAAATCACAAGATGAACTAGAACCAATTATACACAATGAGGAATAATGAATATAAAGACAAATCTTATGATATTAATAGTTTTAATAACGCTAGTTATAATTGCGAAGCCTATTGTTGTTCAAGCAGATTCAACAAATGATGAAAATACTCAAACAAATACTAGCGGAAGTAACACAAATATTACTGGTGGTTATGAAAGCACTACGACAACTACGTATGAAGATGGAGCAACAAACACCACAACAAGTACATCAACAACAACAAGCAGTTCAACAGGTTCCGATATTCCCGTTAATTCGGCCAATTCACCTAGTTTCTCCGCTATGTCTCAAGATGTGTGTAGTATGGGTGTTAGTGGCTCCATTTCTACTTTGGGGCTTGGTATATCTGGCGGCAAACACGTTAGGGACTTAAATTGTGAGAGAATAAAGTTATCTAAAGTTTTATATGACTATGGTATGAAAGTTGCGGCTGTCTCTATTCTATGTCAAGACGAAAGAGTTTTTGAAGCAATGCTTATGGCGGGAACGCCTTGTCCATTTGAAGGAAAAATTGGTAAAGAGGCTGTAGCAGAGTGGAAAAAATATGATATTGAAAGACCGGACTATGAAACATATATTGAAAAACTTGAAAAGCGTTCTCAAATTGATGAAGAATTAAAAGCAATTGCCTTAGAAGAAGCAAAAAAGATAGCTAAACAAAAGGCAGTTGAAGAAGCAGCAAAACGAAAAGCAAAAGAAGAAGCTGATAAAAAATTTAAAAACGACCAACGCAAAGAAAGAACAAATAATTTAAGTAAAAAATAATGTTAAGAGGATTTTTATTTGGAATCTTAATAACTATATTTTCATTAATTATATTTGATTACTCTTTAAAAGCTGTAGAAATAGATACGGGTAACATATTATCTAATTCTACATTTGGAACTGGAACAACTTATAATACAGATAATTGGACTGTATCAAGTGGAACCAGTGGACATAGTAATATGAGTGCAGGTGGTGGTAACAGCCCCGGTGGTTCAGTTGCTGCAATTGGTAATACAAATATAGAACAAACTGTAACACTGTCTGATAAAACAAATATGACAGTGGAGGAAATACAAAATGGTTTTTCTTCTACTTTAAGTACAGATTTATGGTTTTGGAATCAATATGATAATACAATAACTTTAAAACAAACTATTACTGGTTCTGATGGTTCCACAACAACACAACAAAGAGTCATAGAAGATGACGGGTGCGGCTATATAAATTGTGGAAGCTACACAAATTACACGGACACACATATTCAAGGTTCTAACACACAGACAGATTTTGATATTAAAGTCGGTGTATCTAATTCTAATAATAGAAGTGGACATTACGGCCCGGATATTGATGACGTTCAGTTAAAGATACAGTATACATATATTAATCCGCTTGATGAAGATACTCAAGAAGTTATAGATGACATTGATGAAACTATTGATGATGCAATAGATGATATAGATTTAGAAAAAGAAGATTTTTCTTGGGATAATTCTTGGGAAAATGAATACTACTTGGAAGATGAATTTACTTATGAAGATGAGTTTACTTGGGGAGATGATTATTATTGGGAAGATGAAATTGTACTGGAAGAAGAATTTTACTTTGAAGAAGAGTTTGATACTGGCAATTTTGAAGAATTTGATTTTACTGAATTTGAAGAATTTGAAGAGATTACTGTAGAAGAAACTTTCTTTGAAGAAGAATTTAATGAACCAGAATATTTTGAAGAAATATTTGAGGAGGAATTTGAAGAATCATTTAATGATTTCATAGAAGAAACCGGAATGACTGAAGAGTTTGAACAGTTTCTGGAAGACGAAGGAATAACACAAGAAGAGTTTTTTGAAGAGATAACTGAGGAGGAGTTTAGTGATGAACTTACTGAAGAATCTTTTGAAGAGTTTGAAGAACCTGTGGAAGAAATCGCAACAAACGAAGAAAGCGTACCAGAGGTTATTGAGAGTGAAGAAGAAGGAATTGAAACAGAGGCTACTGAATCAGAAGCAGAGCCAGAACTAGAAGAAGAACAAGAAGTAGCAACAAATGATACTAATGAAGAGACGACAGAACAAGATGAATCCAGTGGCGAAAGCACTGAGGAAACCGAGGTACAAGCAGAAGATAGTGAGGAACAGGAAACTGTACAATCGCAAGGACGAGACGGAGTGGACACCAAAGACAGGATTACTAAGGATGTTAGGAAAATTGAATCCAAATTAAAAAAGAATTTAAAAAAGATTGCCAAGCAACTGGCACAAATAGCAAAACAAAATACTCAAAATCTTTCAAAAGAGGATATATTTTTTAGAAATAACAATACACTGAACGCCTATCTCAAAACTAATTTTTATAAATCCAAAGAGATATACAAAGATACAAGTTTAGACTTATATAATCAAGTTGATTTAGGCGTTTACACTAAAGACATTTACACGGGAGTGACACTTACAAGTTATACAAAAAATGACCCAATTGAAATTCATAAACAAAAAATGAATGAAATTATAATTAAGAAAAATAAACTGCAAAAAGAATTAGAATTATTAAAAGAGTTATGATGGATAAAGTATATACAGTTGCAGGGTATGTCGCCATTACAGTAGCTGTACTTAGTTTTATACTATTATTTTTCTTAGGGTGTTCTACGTTGAGTGTTAGACCATCAACAACCACAGTTACATATGGTGAAGACACTAGCACGGCTGAAAAGGACGCTAAGAATGATGTCCTGACAGACACGGAAAAAAAATCGTGGTCAATTAAACAAGTATTTAAGTGGGAGTAGATAAATGGAAAAAATGGTAATCTCAATAATAGCGGCGGCTCTTTTAGGGCTTGGGGCTTGGAACTTGAATCAAACTTTCAACCTCTCCATTGAAATAGAAAGCATCAAGGGAAATATTGAAACTGTTGAGAAAAATACAAAGCAACTTAGGAATATGATTGCCAAGAATAAAAAGAAAAACAAAAAGAAAGGGGAAGAAATAAATGAATAGCCTTGTAACTAAACTTAGTTCTGTTGCAGCACTAATAGGTGTTATTGCAGCTATTGGTGGTGGCTTTGTACAATATGGAAAGATACAAGCGAAACTTACAGAACTAGATAAAAGAAAACCGGTAATAAATCAAACAGTTGATTTAAGTCCAGTTAATAATAAAATTTCAACTCTTGAAGTTGAATTAATAGATAGAATTGAAAAAGTTGATGGTAAGATTGTATCTGTTGATTTATCTGCAATTAAAGAAGACATAAAAAAACTAGAAGAAAGAAAAGTTGATTTGTCACCCTTGATAAAATCAATAAAAGATGTAGAAAAATCTTTAAATGAATTAAGCAAACAAGTTGCTATAGTATCAAAAGAAAATGAACTGCAGGATGTTTTAATAAAAGAAATTAAGACAAAGGCAAGCAACCCCTTAGCAAATTAACCCGAAATTTTTTATTAAAATTTTATTGTAAACCAGTTTTAACACTTTAAAATCTTAAGATAGTATTTTTTTACTATCTTTAAGTATAACATCAAATACCCCTACATAGTATTTTATTAGAGATGCTATAGTAGGGGTATTTTCGTATTCAGCGTTCCAATTATCCATAGCTTTTATAAATTCTTCAGGTTTTATGTTAGATGAAGTAATAATAATATTACCTTCCGTATTTAACTCTATTTTAAGTTCTGCTAAACTTGCGTGATTTTTTTGAGACATTATAAATCATACCTATAACTCCCGAATATGTTAATCATTGTACTCTCCAAAAGGACTTTCTCTTGACTGTTTTCTAAATTCATATAATTGTTTTTTCTCTTCTGGAGTTGTTATTGTTTTAGTAGTAGGTAAAGTAACTTTGTGAGATTTTTCCTTTTGGGCTTGTTGAATTGCCGCTGAAACAAGACCTCTACTACCCTCAGAAATTTCTGTAGATTCTACAGTTTCCACTACTTTTTCTTCATTTCTATTGCTGTGACCTCTTGTTATTAGTGCATAAAAATCCTTATTTACTAATTCTAAATCTGATTTATCATCATAAACTATCACCCATATTCTTATTTCATTTCCTAAAGTTGTTTTTAAATCAAGTTTTTTAAAAGAATATACGGTTTTAGAGGGCATTGTTCCTTTGCCTATGTATTCAAGCATTTTAATACGACCCAAAATTCGTGATTCTGACATATCTTCAAATTCTAATTTCCAAAGTACTGATTCAAATATACCACTTTTTGGATTAAGACCACCCTCATTTAATTGTTCTATGTTATTTATTACTTTTGACATTATCATCAACTCCTTTATTTTGTTCTCTCATTTTTAAAACTTCCTCTGGCCACATATTAATATTAGCCGCTACAGTTCGTCTTTCCCCCTCACCAAAAAATGGATACACGGAATGTTGCATCCAAGTAGGAAAAAAATACATAGTTCCTATTTCTGGTTTTAAAGTATAATGTGTAGGCGGTCTTAATATTTCAGCATCTTGGTTTGACCCCACTCCACCATAGTAAAAAGTTATAAATCCATCACATTCACCAGATGAATCATATAAGTTTCCCATAACTGATGGTTTTTTATCTCGTATTTGTTTAGGTATTTTTGTCCAAGTAGTACAAGAAACACCAGTTAATGCTTTTACACTATGAGAATGAATTGGATTATAGTCACCTTCAAAAGAATGAACTGACCATATTTCATCCATTTCTGGTATTAATTTATTAAACGCAACACCTGTAGTTTTTGTAAAACAATCTATATAACCATTAGCTAGTGTGCAACACAGTTTTGAAAATTCCTTTACTAATGGGTCATTATCATCCATTCTTAATTGTTGACCTTTTTTAATTTGACCAACTAAACTTTTTGCGTGTGATTCCCTTTTTTTATCAATATGTAACTTATCTAAATATTCGTTTAAAGATTCAATAATATGATATGGAACATCCGCTGACATTAAGAAAGCTGTTGCCATAGGAGTAAATTTTACTGGTAATTCAGCCATTTTCTATCCTAGTCTCACTTCATTTTCTTTTGGTGGCCACATATTAATATTAGCTGATATTGTTGTTCTTTCACCCTCACCATCAAAAGGATACACCATATGTTGCAACCACGAAGGAAACATATAAATATCACCTATTCTGGGTTTTACTGTCATATCTTGCACGGGTTTTAACAATTCGATATCTAAAAGAGTTGATGTTCCATAAAAAAATCCTAAATGACCATCTTGTGAACCTGATACATTAGATAAACCTTCATTTTTAGCAGACTTACCGGAAATGCAACTTGGAACTTTAGTCCAAGTAACAGCTGAAATTCCTGTCATTGTCTTACACATATGACTATGCATAGGATTATAATCACCATCGAAAGAATGAACTGACCATATTTTATCAATTTGTGGTATTCTTGGTATATACTCTTTTTTTAAATATTGATAAAAATACTTAACATAATAATTTGCTAAACTGCATAATGCTAAATTATAATCAGTAACATCTTTATGTGCGGGGTCAATTAATAGTTGTTGCCCCTTTTTTATTTGTCCTACAAGAAATTCGGCATTAGATTCTCTATTTTTATCTATTTTTAACTTATCTAAATAGCCATCTAATTTTTTAATAGTTTCATTCTGTAATTTTGCTTTTAATATAAATACAGATGGTAGGGAATGTATTTTTATCTCACCTTCAAGTTTTATATCCTTATTACTCATTTTTTTTCTTTTTAAATTTAATTTCACCTGATATAGCCGAATAAGCAGCCATATCAACGTAGGTATCCCTACTAACAGCACCAACTTTAGTGCGTGCTATTTTTAATAAAATCATTAATATTGCCACATCGTGTGCTTCTACCGACACATTCAAATAAGCTGACCATAATTTTGCTATATTCTTATGATTTTCAGTCTTGTCACCATAATCCTTGTGTCTTTGTCCACTTACTAGTGTGTCTGCTTCTTTTAAAAATTTACTTGTGTCCATTATACTTTAATTAAATCACTTATTGGTACTAAATATCCTTGCGAAGTTAAATTATCTCCACCTCTTACAATTCTATATCCTTTATTAACCATTTTTTTTAATCTGTCAAGGGGTATTTCTACAGAGAATAAATGTTTATCTTTTATACTTACTATTTTAAAAATCCATACATCCGATTTACTTGTCATTATACCACTTTTTTTATTTCGTGATTCAACTTCTACATAAACATTACCTGTCTTATGAGCTAATCTATCAGTTTTTAATTCACAATTTTCTCGTGATTTCATCACAAGTTTTTCGTGTTTCTTACCATAATTTAAATCTTTTTTAAATTTAGTTATAGAAAAGTCGTGTTTTTTTAATTCATTTATGTTTTTACTATTATTGGATTCTATTTTCATATCTATTTCACTAACCTTCTAATTTAATTTTCCAAATTTTATTTTTTCAATGTCTTCAGTTAAATCTTCAGATGTTGGTTTTTCACCTACTTTTTCCATATCAATCATTCTATCCATTACAGACATTTGACCCAATGAAATAATTCTATCCATATCTGTTTCTAACATAGCCATTAGTCCTTTTAACACAAAAAAAGTTGGGTGTACATCTTTCTCAGATGGTGTTGTATCATAAGCAGCAACACTAAAACTTTCCCCATCATCTTGAGGATAAAATACCAAATACATCCTGTTAGGTAACAAAGATAACTTTTCTTCTTTATTGAGTAAAGTTTCTGGTTTAAAACTTATCTTAACCATTGTTTTGGTATAACTCCTTCAGCCCATTTAATATTATGTTTATCACACCATTCACCATAAGTAGTTTTACTGAATTTGTTAATCTTATTTTTTGCATTTACAAATAAAAATCTAATATCAAAATTTGGATTTTGTTTTTTAACTAACAAATGTTTCATTCTATCAGAGTATTCAAAATATCCTTTTGTTTCAATAAATATATTGTTATTTATAATATGAAAATCTGGCGTGTATTTTTTCATTGGAGGTTGATATAAAATTCGTGTAGTCTCATACCCATATTTAATATTATTTTTTATAAGATATACTGCTGTACTTCTTTCAAATTCA
>VTLG01000105.1_pt1 | contig 27049 bp, 36 predicted proteins | sample 4694571 | NCBI WGS metagenome assembly VTLG01 (sample SAMN12604809, study PRJNA352737) | marine metagenome | biome: ENVO:00000447; feature: ENVO:00000209|ENVO:00000569|ENVO:01000036; material: ENVO:00002151; isolation source: viral sequences binned using virsorter ...
CTATATATATCATCGAAGAGCTTGTTCTCTCCACGTGCCAGCTGTCTTCCAATGTAAGCCATTTAGTTATACAACTACTAATTATTTTTTCTATTCTAAAGTGGCTAATATATAGAGCCTTAACTTGGTTTTGTTGGGAGAGTATGTGTATGTGGCCAACCACTAGCAGTAGGTAGATCACGAAGACTTTGACGATAAGTAGCCCACTCTGTAATTTTGGAATCAGCTAGTCCACCTTTATCAGCTAATTGTGTCCAATCACTATCCTTTAGTAGTCGATCACGCTCTGATCTTTTCCCTACAGCAGTAGAATTATTTATTGCAGTCTGACCATCAGAATCAGCAGTTACTACTTTAAACTTTGTCTGCCATCTACCAGAAACCTGTTCTACTCCATCACGAGCAACACTTTCGTAAGGAGGTGTTACAGATGGTTGAGCACCGTCATAAACCCAATCGTAACCAAGGCTATTTACTATAGCTTCATCAAGTATTCTTGGAAAACTTGTATTAGGAAATAACTTTTTAAAAGCAGAAGGACCAACTACTAATGTTCCGTCTGATTGCTTACGATATTCAGTCATGTTTTCAAAATAGATACATTGATTCTAAACCGTGTTTATTATTTAAACGCAAAATCAGGCATGGGCATAATAAATAAATCTATCGTTATTATTGTTTAACTCTGGACCAGACATATTTGCTTGCAAAACAAATCCTGTTGAAGTTGCTTCTAAAATGTTGTAACTACTGCCTTGATCGTTAGTTTTATTAATTCTTAAATATGGATCATTTCCGCTTCCCATGCCTCTTACAGAGTCAAACATAAACCAATCTTCTGCGGCGTTTACTCTTTTAAACAAAACAAATCTGGGTTGGAATCCTAAAGTAATGGTTTGAGAATTACTACTTCCAGTTCCTGTGTAATAGCCAACCTTGCTGACATCAGTGCTGGCGAAGAGCATCGCCACGTAATAATCACCTGAAGTACCACCAGCATCAGCGGCACTACCAGTACTAAAGGATGTTGCACTAGGTACTACTCCATTCCAGAATGTTCCTACTTCTTGGAATTCTGCACTGTCTGCATTAAGAGTAAATCCATACGTCCAAGGATTTGTTCCACCATTCAATCCTTTATGCCCTCCTCTCCACAGAGCCGAAGAACTAAGATTTTTTATCCAGATCATTTCTGGAGCTTTGTTCAATCCATGAGTATGGCTTTCTCCACTACCTCCAGATTTCCAAGGCACTACATCAAACCCAGCGTGGCGTTTCCAAGACCAGCTTAAATAATTACTAAATCCACTACCATCATGGAAACCATTATTATAGTCAAATACAATATTAGTATCGTTAGATTCAGCATTACTTTCATTTACATGTAAATATTTACCTGTTCTCAATCTAGTTGCTGCAGTCCAGTTTTCTGTCGTATCAGGGCGTCTAAGAAAGGTAAAATCAACAGGGAAACCAGGAGCAAACGCAGGGGTAGTCCCTGTACCATAAGCCATGCCGAATACATCCGTACCAAGTTCGATTGGCTTGCCAACGTATCCATCTGAACGGCGAATTGCCATGTAGATATAGTCACTACCACTAGCATTTGACCCCCCACCACCATTTCTTATGTCAAAACCAGTAGAATAAGGTGAAAATGGTCTGTTAGTAAATTCACTTCCATTTGTATTTGCTCTTACAAAATTTCCATCTTGACTCGTTCCATCACTAGCTGGATTTCCACGCATTACATCAATTATTTCCCAGTTAGCGGTTCCTCCAGTTATTCTTTTAAACATAATAAAACTTGGTTCCCAACCTAATTCAATTTTGTGACCAGCAGAGCCAGTTCCAGAATAAATACCGCACTTGATTACTTCTTGATCCTTATTTTCTCCAAAAACAAAACCAGTGGAGTCAGCAAAGGGGCTATCACTCGATGCTGTTGGATCTCCATTAGCGGTAATCGTTCCCGGCGTAACGCTACTGCCAGTTGTGCTGGAATCGTTGCAACATAAAAGAACTGTATTGGTTATGTTTGTTAATGGCTCAGTTGGCGGTCTAAATGATGATGTATAAACTGCTGTTCCTTTTACTACTCTGAAATTAGATATTTTCCCATCCCATTCTTTCCCTTCTCCAGCAGCGTTAGCGCCTAACCCTGTTGCGGCTGTTACAGTCCAATCTGTTGAATCTGTGCCAGTTTTTTCTAGTATTCCATTTTTATAGATTTTAGTTTGATTACTGCCTGTGCCTTCTCTTACTAAAGCATAATGTGTCCATTGACCGATAAGAGGTGCAACGGATGTCTCAACTAGATTACTTGTGCCATATTTAGTTATTGTTACGTTATCCGATTTAATAGTTACAGCAAATCCATTCGTAGCAGCTACATTAAAGAAAGTTGTATTACCTAGACTATCTGGATAGACCCAAAATTCAACTGTATAAGCACCTGTTCCAAAAGCGAAGTCTGAAGTAGCAGCCCAGCCTAAGTAATCACCTGATCCATCAAAATCAACACTTCTTGCAGTAGCGGCTGTGGACTCTCCTCCTGCGAATAGGTAGGCTACATAAGTTCCAGTACCATTTACTTGAGGATCATTACCTACCATAAAAGTAGTCGATGTATTTTTACTTCGATTACCAATTTTGTAATCATCAAATCTTGAACCACTATCATTTAACTTTATCGCTTTACTGTAGTTACTATCAGTATCTCCTAAATCCCTATGATATACCCACCAGTTACCAGTACTATCAGTACGTTTGATAAGAATTAGCCCAGGCTCACATCCAAGAGAATGTGATATGTTTCTTAGTGCAGTTTCATTTCCTGTGTAGGTAACAACATCAAAGAACCCTTTCGCCTTGCGGAATGTCCATGAGGCAAAAGTTCCACTATCATTTGAAGTTGTATCAGTTCCTAAACTAAATCCATTACTATTAAAAGAAGTTAATGTATTAGAATCAGTTCCCTCTGCATTATCTAGATTAGATCTTATATATTTAGTTGCACCTCTTTCGGTGTCATAAAACGTATGATTACCTGAACCACTTCTTCTTTTAGTCCAAACCAAACCTCCTTTACTTGCTAAATCAATTCCATTATTAATACTTCTAGCTGTTTGATTTCCGTCATATAAAAACGTGCTAAACACATCGTCAACATATGTCTCGGCATCTGCAGCACCACCAGCCGCCGCCATCAGGCGTTGTGTTTGTAAATCCATAGTTAGTTTACGTAATCGACTAGTGCTGAACCTCTATACCTACTTCCAGCGTCATCAGTAACAAACATAAATAGATGTGTTTTACCAGTTGTCAACGTTGGTGCGGTATCTGCATTCCATTTTACTTCAGAAGGCCATGTAACAGTACCACTTGAGTGTGTTAATTCCAAAGTGAAGGCTGTAACAGTGCCAGATGCAGCTGGATTAGCAAAGGTAAATGTACTATTACCTGATATTGTCTTAGTAAAGTAGTTAGATGTACTTAAATCTAATTGTAGAGCACCTACAGCAGTAGCAGCTTGAGATATTCCGCCTGTAACTTTCAACGTCCCAGTTGCACTCGTTATAAATGAATCTGTCCCATCGTGATAGATCTGGAGATCATCTCCTGTTCCTAGCTTTATCTTCTTATCATCTCCTCCTTTAAATTCTGCATTACCTATAAAGAATTGTTCGGAACCACCTCGTCTAAATGATATAGCGTTAGAAGTTGCAGCATCAATTATATTTGTAGAGCCATCATGGTAGATCTTGAGATCATCACCTGTTCCAGCTCTAAACTCACCGTTATCAGGAAGTTCTATATCACCACCTTGAGTAATACGAGCTAATTCAGCTGACCCATTATCAATAATAAGATCGCCATTTAGAGGCTTTATGTAATTGTTGGTACCATTATGGTAGATCTGGAGATCACTTGAATCTCCTAGTTTTACTTTTCCGCTATCTGCAAGTAAAAAATCAAAATAACCATCACCAGCATTTTTAAGTTCTAATTGTTTAGTACTTGCTGTATTGGTTGTTATTTTTATAGTCGAGGTATCTGGAAATACGAAATCATAATTAGCTACTCCAGAATCAGTAAGTCTAAGAGTATATGCACTTGTTGAAGATGTTGCTATTTCTAACTGTGCGGTATCTGCAAAATTAACGTCTCCCGTAAAAGTACCTCCTGCGAGAGGCATTTTGGTGCTATCAGTTGTACTATCAGCTACCCATCCAAGGTTCCCAGAACCATCAGTTTTAAGGAGATAATTTGCAGTTCCATCAACCGCTGGTAAAGTCCAAACAAGACTAGTACCTACAGTAGCTGGAGCTTTGAAGCCTACATAATGTGTAGAATCAGCATCACCGAGACGTATATCACCTTGATGACGTGTTTGTAATAATTCAGCTTTAGTCTGTGTCATCTACTCTTCTAAACTTTGCGCTTTATATATAATTTTACGCTCTAAAAACCTATTACCTAAAAGACCTCTCTTCTTTCTGTATACCAAGGATCTTCTATAGAACCTTCCCCTGATTCAAACTCTACATGCTCACCACTGGTAGGTATACCTGTTCCACTCTGCATAACTGTTGAACTGCCACTATGACGAGATTGCCATTGATTAGCTAAATCAACAGCTTTTTTGTGATTACCACCATTTGCCATTACAGCTGGAAAGTCATTGTCTCCCATTATGCACCAATTCGAGCTAAATAGTCATCAACCCTATCTGTAATAGGCGGTTCCTGAGAAACAGCGTTCATAGGATTAGTTTTTTCAGCAGCTCTTATATTTGCTTCCGCATATGGAGCACTTACAGCCTGACCCTGTGTTGCATAACCACCCGGTAATCCTTCTTGGCGACGAGGATCACCTAAATTAGCCATATCTAAACCTGAAGGATCAAAACCTGCGCCGCCCATTAATCTTTACCTATTTTTATTAATTATAAGGCTATGACTATCTAGTTATATACGATTATTATCCTCTAACCATTGACGATGCTTTAGTTGCTGTTGCCATAACTCATCATCAGTGAAAGCTCCTGATCTCTGAGCAGGACTATTTCTTGTTTTTTGTAACCACTTACTCCTCTCATAAGCATCAATTTGATCACTTGCAGAAGGCTGCCCACCTGGACCCCATTCTTGCTCTTCTCTTTCTATACGACCTGCTTCATATGGATCAACATCTCTTGCTCTACTAAATAATTTTGAAAATACACTAGGAATCTCCCCTAAAGCAGTATATCTAGCATTTCTCATAAATAAATCATCATCATTTTTGTTACCTCCTGGACCACCTCCTGAAGAAATTATCTGCCTTGCATCCATTTCACTATTAGTTGCATCAGGTCTAGCAGTTATTACTGTTGGCTCTTCATAACTACCAGTCCGTAACCACCTATCCTCAGCACTTTCACGTCCAGGCCAAGGGAATCTTAAACTACCAGCCATACGATTAAGCCTGTCTCTATTCATTGCATAAGTACCACCGGCACCTAATGCTAATAAATATGGCAACCAAGCTGAAGACGTACCTGCAGCTACTAAAGGAATTGGCATTATAAATATTTTTAATGTATTACTTACAATATTATCATCGGAAAATTAACGACTAAAGTGACTATTCTTCCCCATGGGACAACCATTGAGACGGTAAACGACCATGGTCATATCTTCCATCGAGTTTGTGATCCTGGCGGTGACATGTGCCGCTACACCGAAAACCAAGACACTGCTCAAGATTTTGCAGCCATATACGAAGAGATTTTTAACTACAAATAAGGGTTAGGTATATGAGTGTAACCTTCGAAATTTAACAGCCACTTACCTACCCATATTCAATAAAACCCAAAAAATTCCCTTGAAAAATCAAAAATAAGGTAAAAATTTACTAGGGAAACTCTATTTTTGCTATTATTTTTAGCTCAGATTGACTGCAACACAATAATCTTTAATTCAACACCCAAAATCTATTAAATAATGGTCTTTTTACTTAAGTGCGTATAGGCGGGGGTTAGGTACATGAGTGTAAACTATTAAAATTGACAGTCACCTACCTAACCTCCTCTTCTATAAAAGTAAATAAAAGAGGCATTTTTTTTAGGTATTTGGGTGTTCAATCATTGCCATTGTGCTGGAAGAGGTTTAAGGTAAGTACCCTCAGTCCCCTAACGAAAGTACAAATATGTATACTTTTCTTTATGACGACCTTACAATTCATGACCAAGTTGTATTTGCAAAGGCATTTCAAACTGCTTATAAAATGCATGGTCAAGATTCTTGTTGGTGTCTAAAGGATAAAAACAGCTGCAATCACAGTGTGTTTCAAGGATTTACTGCAAGCAAAAAGACAGGAATTTCATATAAAGGAAGAGATGCTAGACCATTAATCTTATCTATGGCTGGTTATATACAAAAACCTGAAAAACCAATAATTGTAAGAAAAGCTCATTGCAAATCTAAATATTGTTTAAACCCAGCTCACTATTATTGGGGTACAAGAACAGATGTTGCATATGAACAACTAAAACGAGATAAAACCGTGTTAAATAAGGCTTTAATAAATCAATTAAGAAGAGAAAAGGCTGATGGAAACAGTAGTTTAAAACTTTCAAAAAAATATAAACTTGCTTATCACACTGTAAGAAGAATCTGCAACAATGAAATTTATGAAGATATAGAAAATAATGCTCCAGATGAAGATGAGATTTGGTTAAACGTTATGATGAATTGTACAAAATTAATAATGGAGTATCCTGAAGAAGCTAAAGAATTTAAATTAAAATACTACGTGGCTAATAAACTTGAATGTCCTTGGCATCAACAAGGTTCCGAAAAACATATTGGTAACTTCGGCGTAATGGGAGAATGTTTAGATTGTATGGAAGAAATAAAAAAAGGTAGATGTCAGATTGATGTACGTAATTTTGAATATAAATGGTTTCCAGGTATAAGACGCTTTTGGGAACAAGTAGACATTAGAGGACAAGATGAATGTTGGCCTTGGTTAGGGGCAACAAAAAAAGAAGGGAAAGAATCTGTAGCTAACTTTCCTTCACCATTCCATGTTGGAGTCTCTCAAGCAGCTACAAGAGTAGCTTTTTGGTTAAGTCGTGGCTATACAGGTAAATACAGAGTTTTTACTAAAAAAACCTGTGAACCCTTTTGCTGTAATCCACTGCACAGTACAATTAGGGAACTTAAATGCCAACCTTCACCTAAAAAAATAGAGGTAATTAAAACAAACCATGACAACATCATTGATTTCTACAAAAAAAAGAAAAATAACATCAAAAAAAAGTCAGGTAGTACCAAGTAATTATCATTTAAAGGAAAAAAGTTATGTACCAATGCTAGTTTTAGATGGAGAAACTACATGGGGAGCATGGTGTGAGACTAAAGAAGAAGCAGAATTAAGATTATCTTGTCTAGAAATTGGAGTTGACTATCATAATATTTCAACAGTAGAAGAGGAAGGTACAGGTAAAGAAGGAGCTAGGTGTCAATCTGAACGAGTTAGAATAATGAATGAACTATATATAAAAGATGGCAGAGATGATATCAATCATCCTATGCATGCATTATTTACTGGTTTAGCATCAAAAAATGAGCAGATATCTAACAACAATTCCGAGTAATTCAGGTTTCTACAATTTAGGAACTGTAGAAGCATATCCTACTGGAGGATCTGGGCCTACTGCATATGGCCCAACCTCTTATTATGGCTCAGATCCCAAACCACAGGAAGACGGAGATAGTATTTACACTCCAATAGATTTAGGAAATTTTACAGATATTTTTAAAACGGTAACCATAAGTAATTCCCATGGAGGTTTATCACGCAAACAAACAACATTTTATAAGTTCAGATTAACAAAACCTAGATCAGTACAATTTACACAGAATTATAGTCAATTTTCATATGAAAAAAATACTAATAAAAATACTTTATTAGCTTTTTACGAAATATTTGAAAAAAACAGAAGGGAAGAACTTCCAATTAATGATCAAGGTTATGTCGCAAAAGAATCCGGAATTGATTATTTAGATGAAGAAGGAGATACTCCTAATATTGATTACCCTAACCTTTCATTAGAACCTGGAAATTATTTATTTTTAATTACAAATGATATACGTTATTTAGAAACAACATATTCAATTACTTTAAATGTAAATAGTCTTGATTGGAAATCTGTTGATGAACCTATTGATGAGGAAGTTGATTTCAGTTTAATAACTGAAGGTGTATCAGGCAGTATTGATTTTGGTACTATCGTTAATTAATTTATACAGATATAAAATCGACATCAATCTCATCATACTTAACACCTAAATATCCATTATCCATTTTAACTACAGCATTAGGAGATGTTTTTAAAAGATCTTGCGCCATAACGCCTTGGTATCTTCTAGATTTTGGCTCCCCTTTGTAATTCCATTGGTAAATTGAATGCCCAGCTGGCGATTTATTAATGAAATCAATATTTTCTTTTAACTGTATATCACTTGCCATTGCTCCAGCTCCTTGACCACTTGGTGCAGTTGTACCAAAGTTAGTTGATTTATTAAATCCCTGCATAGCATTACCAGCGGCACTGTTAAAACCTTTAGTACCTGCACTACCTGTCTTACTTCCACCTCCATGTTTACTCCATTGATAACTATTTCCAAATGCTTGCTCAAAATCATATGGAGTAGCTACTTTTGAAAGTTTCATAGCTTCTTCAAGGGTAAATCCTTCATTTATTGGGTTCCTAAATATATCTTCGTACTCTGCATATTTAGGTCCTATACCAAACTGCCCTGGTACATAACCACCTCCGTCATAATTAGCAGTAGGTTTCCATGTAGTATTTAATTTTAATTGCGGCGTTGAATTATCTTCACTTGTATTGCTATAACCTTCCATTAACCATTCACCGCCTGGACCTACTCTTTCGTCTAACCAATCCTCACTTGGGTTTGTTCCAAATTCAGTATTATAGTCGTTAATTAATTGTAAACGATTTTGGTATTCATCGCCTCGAATAATATTAGCTCGAACTTGATCTTTACTATCTCCTCTAACTAAGTTACCAGTCCAATAATTTAAACCTTCCCAACCTGCATCTCTTCCTAGTAGTTCATTGTATTGTTGATTGATCCAATCATCATAATTTGGCATATTATCAGAAGTTTGATTCCATGCATCTGTACCTACTTGAGGTAATCCTTTTAAACCCTCTGCAGGTTTAGACCATTCAGGCTGTGTCCAACTCTTCACTGTCATTGCATCTTTAGGTGCATATCCTTGTTCTATAGGGTCATCCCCATATGCGGCTGTCTTTCTAGCGGCAGCTATATTAGCTGCGTCAAGCCGAGTATCTCTTGCAGCATTCCTACTATCGGCTAAATCCCAATCACTAACATCACTATAATAAGGGTCTCTAAATTGGTTGACATCCTGCATTGCAGTGCGAGTAGGCATAGCTGTAAACCGATCTCTTGCAATATCACTACGTAATTGGGCAGCTCTAAATGCTTTTTCTCTAGGACTTCCAGTTTCTATCTCGGTTTGTCTTTTTATATCCTCTAATCTGTCAAATGTATCTCTATCTAAACCTGACAAAGATCTAGAAAAATTAAATTCATCTGAATCAGCTGCAACAGGTAAAATTAATTCTTTCCCTGGTAAAACCCTAGTGGCTCCTGTATCAATACCATCAGATGGAAGAGGAGTAGAACCATCGTCATTATTACCTCCAGCTATAGACGACCCTATGCCTTCACCTAAACCTACTAAATCAAGTTCATTTAGTAGGTTTTTAAAATTTTCTAACCACGAGGTCGTCGCCATTTCTTGTATCTCTATTTTAATTTTATTTCTATACTGATTCTATCTGTGACAAACTCATGCAAATGCTGGACTCCGACATAGCCAAACGGGATAAAAATCAAAATCAAAAGCAATTCAGCGTAGGTAATAGGTCTCTTCATGTCGAACAATATCCTTTCCTTACCGAGTTTAGCGAACTTATCTCAAAGGTGTCCATAAAAGTTTTAAAAAGTATTTTACTGTCGCCAGAGCAAAAAATGTTGGCAGAAACAAGGTATCAAGCGGATAAAAGTAAAAAAATGCTATATGATGAATATAAACCGAAAGAAAAAGAAATACGTGATTATTATGAGTCAGTTTTAATGATTGATCATAAAAGACAGTGGGACGAACACAGAAAATTCGCTAACATCAAACAAGACAGTCTTCTTGAATGACAATCATAAACAATGAAGACTGGTTAAAAGTCTTAGAAAACACAGATTATGAACCGATTGAAGACGATTCTAATGTCTACCAAAGCTATAGATTTGCTGAATTAGATATTGAGTCAGTAACAATATCTAACTACGAAAAGAAGCTAATGCCATCATTAGTAGAGCAGATAAGCATGTTTATACCTCCTTCAGGTAGCTTTAAAACTCCTGATTTAAGAAGATATTTAGAACTAATTCGAGGATATGAGACAAGTACTACTGATTTAATGTTAGGTTTATCACTAGCAGATCAAATTCGAATAACTTTTAGTGATATGAGAACAAGTACTATCTGTGACCGTTATCCAGAAATAAATTTATCTGAAAAAAGGCGTTATCGCTGTGTTGCCGAGTATTTAATAAGACAAGGAGAATTAACAAAATTAAGAGACGAAAATGGGAAATTAATAAAAAAAATTGGAAATATGCAAAAAGCAGTGGTTTTGTATAAACCGCTTACAAAACTCCTAGAAACTTTAAAAAAATCCGGATTAGGTCATTTAGTCAAATCTGTACCAAAAAAACAGACTGTTCAATCTACAAATACTTGATAAACTAAAGTATCTAAAAAATATTATGACTAGTAGAAGAAATCAGCTTCTCGCAAAGCTTTTAAAACAAACAACAGGAGAAGATGAAGATAAATTATATGCCTTAACTATTGAACGAATAATTGCTGATCAGGTTGAATTTTATAAAAAATTCTATGACAACGAAGGAGAAGGCGCCATAGTCTTCATGCCTGATAGACCGGATAAAGATAGCATGTTTTATTTAACTATTAATAAGCTTATAAAGACTCTTAATGAGGCTAATAACCACAATTTAGCAGGTAAAGAGCATCTACAAAAAGCAGTAGCTATTGCAGAATCTTTAGATCCAGAAAAAGAAGCTCTATTTCTAATACAAGACCAAAAAGATGGTATACGGCTATATCACTTCAAATCTAGCGATGAAAATAATAGCTTAAAAGGTCTAATTGGACTTTGAATAAGAAAAGAAAATTAAAATGGGTTAATTATAGAGTCCTTTTAGGACGAATTGAGCATATAAAATATGATTGGGTAACTCCAGTAGATTATTTACCTTATATTGATGCACTTTTAGGAGATATAGATCTTGATCCATGCTCCACATACGATGCAAATCTTGAATTTATAAGAGCTAAAAAAATATATACAATTAAAGAAGATGGTTTAAATATCCAAGACCCTTGGACAGGAGTAACTTATCTTTTCCCTCCAACATATGGTCGATGTTCTTTTAATAAAGAAAGAGGTACATGGAGATGGAGTAAATCTGCAGGTATATCGTCTAAAGCTCCCTCAGTTATATGGTTTAAAAGGCTACTAAAAGAATGGAAATTGAGAAATATTCCTGAAGCTCTATTTTATACAATTTACCCAGAAATGATGCGTGTTTTACCAGAAATGTGGGATTATCCAGTTTGTATGCCTACTGAGAGACCTAATTTAGTTCATGGAAAAGGCTTTTATACATTAAAATCTCCTCTTTACTGGGGTTATTTTATCTATCTACCTAAATTGGAATATGGTTTCCAACAAATTGATAAATTTAAAGAAATATTTTCTAATATTGGAAAAGTAATTTGTTAACCTTTAAAAGGTCTAGGCCAATCATTTCTACGTAATTGATTAACATATTTTCTTAAAAAACTCATACCCCGAACATTATCAACCGTGTGAGGTTGTTTTCGTACTCCTTTATAACGTTCGTCAACGTTATAATCTTGGCTAAACTGGGGATTCATACTTATATTGTATTGGAAACGAATATGACAATGACAAAGACACAAGAAGAAATTTCAGCAGTTTGTAATGACATAAAAGAACTTCTTCTTTATAAGAATAAACAATATGGAGATTCGGCTTTAAATCCCTCCAGAATATTTAGCAAAGCAAGTGCTGTAGAACAAATTTTGGTAAGAATTGACGACAAATTAAATAGAATCCAAAAAGGAGCTGGTTTAGTGGGAGAAGATGAAGATGTAATACAAGACTTGATCGGATATTTAGTTCTGCTTAAAATAGGTTTAAAGCACCAAAAGGCTAAAACAAATGAATTATGAAGCAATCGTAGAAGGATATTCTGATGAATTAAAATTTATAGACGCAGTTGATATGCTTAATCGAGATCCTGTTGCCGCTTCGGAGATCCTAAACTCCTTGGCTTCTCAGACCAATAACGAAAAAATTGACGTAGAGCTTCCCCAGACGGATCCCACTGAGACAGTTTTTTCTCAAGATATTCAATTGCTTTCAGCTGATTGGGAGCCCCAGTATAAGTCTCAGGGAGATTCAATAAGCATTTCTTGGAATAACATCGATGAGGAACAAAAGTTGGAATTGTCTTGTCAGGGGCCAGATACGTATCCAGTTCCGTTCGACGTTGAGATACCATTAGATCTCCACCTGAGCACCACAATCGATTGATATAAGGACTCCATTCCTTAATTAATTTATTTTTACTAGCAGATTTATTTATTAACTCTAAAAGACGGCAAGTTTTTAAAGAACTTATGCCAATACTAAAAGCAAAACTTAGAATAGCGGCTTTTCTGTTTTTATTTAAAGGAACAAATACATACTGAGAGACTAAATCAGAAAATATTTTTAGATCTTCTTCTAATTGAAGATCTATTTCCTCTTCTGTAGCTATATCATCCGGTCTTAGGTAACTCTTTCCTAGCTTTTTACTTCCATACCCAATACGCCATAAATCCTCTCCGTAGTCCTTATAAGGCGCATATCTACCCATACCGAGAGAAGTACGTGCAGGATTAAATCTTTTTATAAGTTCTATTCCTTTTTCATTTAAAAAAGGATGTTCTTTCCACTTTTTTTCTTTTAGTTTTCTTTTCTTATGGAACGTCAACGCTACCGTTGTAACTAACTTCAGAATAACCATCTAAAGTTAGTAGTACAACATAATCTTTAGCTGCATTTGTGACTGCAACTCCTACAGCACCTTTACCTTTACCATTAGAAGCAATATTTGAAACAACTTTATATCCAGAAGCAGCGCTACTTCCTGTATATGCATCCTCTTGGAAAATCTCCATTGTGTTAATACCGCTTGTTTTATCAAGCTTCACAATAATGTTTCCAGTACCACCTGGATTGACACGGAAGGCTCTAATAGCCTCTCCTGGATTACCTGATGACGTTGCACCAAGATAAGTAACTTCAGAGCCTGTATCGACACTAAATGTGTCTAAAGTGCCTTCAATAGTGCGAGTAGCCATAGTATTTAAGAAACCTGTCCCATCGTGGAGATGTTGAATTTAATATCGGCATCAATGCCGTGATCTTTAAGAACGCCAAAAAACATTTGACGATCTAATGCTCTTTGATGAAGCATTTCAATAAAGGCTTCCTCTAGGTCGTCACGATCTAAATTTTGAATCGCTAAGGCCGTGGCGTGAATTTGAAATTCAACGTCCATTGGAAGCTCAACTGCATCCATAAAAAGCTAAAACCTTATAGTTATACTACCAGTGATAAATTGAAGAGCAAGAAAAACCTAACGGCGACAGGTTCTTTGAATTAACTTAGATTCATGAAGATGTGAATTATGCCGTAGACATGCAGACCCAAAACAGTAGGACCCTCCATAAATGGCAATAAATGTCAGTGCAACTATTTCCAAGATGCGTTATTCTTATTTATATAATTCTACACACCATGATAAAGAAAAAACAAGAAATAATAAAAAGTTTCAAACAATATGCAGTAGAAGGTATTAATAGAAAGGTAACAATAGAAAGCCATAAAAAAAGGTTTGACCTAAATAATGAAGATATAGATTGGATTCTTGCAGCCTGTAATTTTAAAACTAAACCAAAAGATTTAGACTATTCAACTTTTTATAACAACCAAATTTGCTCAATAGCTACCCCTATAACTACGGAAAAAGCTCAAATTTACTGTATAGAAAATTTTTTAACTCCTATTGATTGTAAATTACTCATTGGAGTCATTGAACAAGATGCGAAACGAGCTAAAACTGTCTCAGGTATCTCTGATAAACGTACTAGTAGCCTCAGTTCTTTAAGATATATGGATCATCCATTTTATCTTAGTATTGAAAGAAAATTAACAGATTTAATGGATTTACATCCTTATCAAGGAGAAACAATACAAGGTCAAAGATATGAAATAGGTGAATTTTATAAAGCACATTTTGATTCATTCTCAAAAGATATTGCTAATATTGAAGATTTTATAGTATGGCAAGGAGATAGAACATGGACTAATATGATTTATTTGAATGATGTAGAAAAAGGAGGAGAAACTAATTTCCCAGATTTAAAAATAAAAATAAAACCTAAAAGAGGCATGCTACTTGCCTGGAACAATTTAAAAACAGATGGAACTAGAAATGTATTAACAAAACACGAAGCATTACCTCCTGAGTCAGGTAAAAAATATATAGTTACAAAATGGTGGAGAAGTTTTTCTCCTGTTTAAACCCTTATAACGCCATTCATAACTTTAGCTTTTATATCATTTCTTACAGAACCATCTAAAGCTTCTCTACCAACTGTAGGTAAATCCTGTACAATCCTTTCTGAAATCCAGCTTTCAGGATTTTTTGCATAATTTTTTAAAAAAGCTAATGATTCAGGAGTGCTTTTATTTATATCAGGTGAAGAAGTCATTTGCTAATTAAGATACAGACGTTTTGTTCCATCCATTTTTTTATTTTAACAAATCTCTCCTTGCAATAAAAAGGATAGTCAACTGTATACCAATTATCTAATGATGTAGAGCCTTTTAACTTATTACAAGTAGAGCAAGAGCAACACATATTTGATTTAATATTATGACCTCCTTTAAATTTTGGAACAATATGATCAATAGTAGCTGTATTTTCATTTAATTCTCTATTACAGTAGGCGCATTTCCACTCCCAAGCTTCAAATATATGATTTCTAAATTCTTTACGTGCATTTCGAGGAGTAAGAACAATTAAGTGAGTTAAAAGATCTTGCTCACAATTAATCATCTACTATCTAGCAGCCTTGAAAAAACTGTAGACTGCATAAACTTACCTTTAAAATTACTCAACTAAACTAATAACTTCGTCTTCAGCAGGATCGTAGTCGGCTTCCTCTAAAAGCTTAAGTAAATAATAATGAATTTTTTCTGTAACCCACCTTAAATCCTCATCACTAATATCACTAATAATGGCATCAAGTGATAATTCACGAGATGGTGACCGTACATGTTCTGCTAATAATTCTAAAGCTCGATATCGATTTCTGTTTAATTCACCCAACATTGTTTTAAGAGGTTACATCCTCAGAAGCAGTAGATTCATCAGTACCTTCAGTTTCCTGTTTTTGAATAGCTGCAAATTCAAGTGCTCCAAGAACTTTTAAATATTGTTCTTTTAGTCTAGACATCTGTGCCTCAGTTTGCCTAATATTATCTTCTAAACTTTGTTTTTGATCTTGTAATTGATCTTCAAGAGATTTAACAGCGTCAGTCATCGAATGATTTAAAAGGTCACATAGGAGAATAGCTTCCCTTAATCTTTAATTTTTATCAAAGTATTCACGAAAATTTAACCAACCCCATCCTGTAGCTCCACCAGCAACAAATAAACGTCTATTAAATTGTTCATAAGGATATTTAATATTCTTTCCTACAACAGGGTTTCGCTCAGTAAAGCCACCATCAACTAAATTTAATTCTCCAAAAGGATCTTGAACTAACCAAGAATCATAGTCATATCCAGTAATTACAACAGAGTGGGGTCCCCGTTTTGGTTCTGATATAGGACCTTGACTAATTAAACTAACAACAACTGGTAAACCTCTTTTTAAGTTATCTTTAATATCATCTTCGTCATAGGACATTCCAAACGTCGCTGTATAACCTAATTCCCGTATTGTCTTTAGCTGAGACTCTTTAGAAGAGTTGATACCATGCTTATTAAGTACTTCTAAGTAGTCATTAAACGTGTTAATACCTTTTGCATCTAAGTATTTCATCACCATAGCCATACAAAATGATTGGCTTTTAAAACTATTATCTATATCTTCAGGGTCATGCCCAATATATGGAAACTCTCTCAAGTAACTTAAAGTATCTTTTACTGCATAAGGATGTATAGAGACTTCAGTTCTTAAACCTGACCAATGATTATCAAATACCCACCATTTACCTAAACCAAATCCTAGTTCTAAATATGTATGACCTTCGGATCTTTCTATAACTTGACAACGTCGAATACTACGGTTTCGTGAAACATCTGCTTTCTCATCAGATTCCAATAGTTTTATATCTACTGGACGTTTTTTTAAAAAAGTTTTAGTTCGAGACGTAATAGAAACCCACCCCCATTTAAAATCTGGTGGTTTATGGCAAAATAATTCTAATTCGGCAGATCTTCTTCTTGATAAAGCTTGAAAAATTTGACCACTTTCTTTATTCCATTTATGCAGCTCTTCCTTAGCAACCTCACAAGGATCTTCTAGATTATTGATGCGTTTTAATAAAGAAGAATCTTCTAAAATATTAACTCCCATATTTGAAGCAAATGAAAATAAAGCATCAAATTGGTTCTGATTTACTGGTGCAGTAATTAAATTAGATATCTGCTCTTCTAAATCTTTTACAATACTTTTTGATAATGCAGCACCCTCAAAAGTTTTTATAAGGGTTTGACCGGCTTCGGAAATATGCACATCAAATAATTAACAACCTTCAATTGCTTTAGCTATATCTCCTCCGAGGTTAGCTCCTGTTTTTTGTCCGAACATCGTTGCCCAACCACCAGCAACCCAACCGATTATAGGTATATTAGATAATGCGGGTGCCGCTTGAGCGCCTACAGAAGCTCCTATAACACCTCCAGTAGAGCCTCCAGCGCCTTCTGCTTTGATGCAGGCTATTTCCTTAGCAGTAAGCTTAGAAGCATCGTCACCGCCATCTAAATGAACTTTACCGTTCATAGTATATTCTTCATACAAATTAACTACTGTAGGTTCTTTATTAAATAAACCACCAGGCTTAACTACATCCTCTGTTTTTACCATTACTTTTGGATCGTTAGCGTTATATCTAATCTTGTAACCATCTTTGGTAGCTTCCATCTCATAAGACGTATAACTACCAACTGGAAAATCGACAACTGGTAAGTTGCCTTTGTTTATTAACGCTCCCATTAATCCCATATTTGAGACTCCGAGAAAGGTGCCTAATCCGAGAGCTGTCCAATTCATGTTGCTCTTCCTATACATTCAAATTCAAGACTCAAGAGAGGTCTTGTTATCCACTGTAGTAATTTTAATAGGCGCTTGCTCGATACGCAATGTTTGAGTAGGACCAACTTGTGACATCTTTTCAATTAAGCGTTCAAAATCGGCCTTACTAATATCACTTAAACCTGAAGATTTCTTGTTATCCATCTTCATTGTTCCATCACCTTTTTTAGATGCTGTTTGCAAACCAAAACTGGCCAAAGCCCCTGTAAACACTGAAGCTACAAAGGTTATATCTTTAGGTGCTTGCTGCCCAAATGCAGGCAAAGTGATGTAATTTAAAGAAATGATAAATCCACTCCAAACGACAACTCCAAGCCGCACAAAAGTAGACAAAATTACTAACTGTTCTTCTTTATCATCAATACCTTCTTTTATTTTTGTAAAAACGTTTTTCTTTTTCTCCTCTTTTTTAGATGGTGTTGTAGGAGACTTTGTTACATCTTCAGTCATCGTATGATAGCAATACCTACTAAGTTTACCCCTTAGTAAACTTATAGAAACGTTACACTAATTACCTCAAAAAAAATGTGGAAATTATTGCCAATAATATTTTTGTTTAGTGCTCCAGTAGCTCGTGCAGATTTGACGCATAAACTAAGTACATCAACACAGCTTACGGTAAACGCCGGAATAACTCAAACCGAAAGAATAGGAAGCTCCTTTTCTATCAGCGGTAATGGAGTAGATACAACTGATGGAACAACTGCCAATACAGTATCCGTTGGTACAATAACGTCGGGAGTTTATGCACCTGGTACTATTGCAGCTACTCAGGATGTTCCAGGGGCCTCATTTTCTTTCACACAAAGCTACACTCAAGCTGACGCCGTACCTACATCAGCACCTGCAGTTGGAGCTGTTGGTAACTTCTCTGACGTAACGTCTCACGCAGCTGGAGTAGCGGGATCGCTTGCAGGAACTATAACCTCACAAGGTGTAATGACCCTGACCGCTGGAGGAGCAGGCACCACGGCTACTGGACAGTTCGTCTCAGAAATTGTAGTAGATTAATCATGAAACGGCTTTTATGGCTGTTTTTATTATTCCCAACGACTGCTAATGCAGTACCAGTGGTCCCGAATTTCCAAAGTGGATCTATGACCAGCCATACGGAAACGACTACAAAAGTCACGGAGGTCATAAATTCTATAGATTATAAAACAGGGTGGGAATATACAGTCACAGGAACAAATATAAAGGCTGATGGTGCTACGCTATTACCGCCGTCTACATCAGTGAGTAACACACTTGATGGCGTGACTTCAACATGGAGTGGTTTAGATGCAAATAATGTGCCTAACTTCTCAATAAAGAATGCAGACCAATCATGGCAATTTACTACAACACTATCTCAACCAGGCTTGGTAAATCAAACAATAATAAATCGCACGACAGAAATGACGAGTGTAACAGACACAGTTTCAACTTTCAGTCAATAAAATATCTATTAATACTACTAATAGGAGCTAATAATTTTTTTCATACCTCAAAAGCAGAGACAGTAGGAGGCGTATCGGCTACCGCTAATCCAGTTGCTAACTCATCTGGCTCGGTAACGAATCAAGCAATTCAGGTTCTTCAGGGTCCGTATATAACTAATACTTATGGTGGTGGAGTATCATGCCAAGGACCTACACTTAATTTTACCCCTTTCTTGACTGGCCTGCACTCTTTTAAGACACCATACGAGGAATATTATGACGATCCAGTGTACGACACGTCTACTGATGCTGATGGTAATTTAGCAAATCCTGGAGATGTTCTTTACTATATGCCTACAAGAACAGGACAAAAACAAAATAGCAATATTAGTTTAGGTTTGTCTGCTACTTTATCGGTACCACTTGATAGACGTTTACAAAGAGGATGTATTAAAGCCGCTACAACTCAAACAGAGTTAAACCAACAATTATTAGCTAATAAACGTTTAGATTTCGAAATGGCAAGGCTAAAACACTGTGGTGAACAAACAAAATTAGGTGTAACCTTCCATCCCAAGTCACCATACGCTTCTATTTGTGCAGATATTGTTGTTCAAAATGTAAACGTAATTCAACAACATAAACATACTATTTCTTCTCCTTCTTCTTCGGTTCTTTTAAAGCAGGAAGACCCTTCTTCTCTCGATACTGATTCGCAACAATCTCAGATTGAGTCAACTTCCTCGGTTTCTTCCCAAGAAGTTTCTGAATCTTCTTCATTAAAGTCTTTATCGTCGGCTTTATCGCCTTCAGAATCATCTCCGCTAGGGGTTTGGCAAATAGGGCGGATGAAGTTGCAACAACCGCAATAGATGCAGTAGTTGTTACAGCACCAGCACTAGGTAAAGCTGCTACAACCTGATTAATAATAGATACGTCTTCGTAAAGAGTTACACATCTGTTATTTTGAATTTCATAACCACTAATTGTTTTTTTACCTCCATCAACTTTTGTTCCTACCACAGGAGCTTCTCTTGGTGGGCAAATAATATTTGATGTATTAGTAGGTATATTTCCTGTTTGAGTTTCAGGTCCTTCAGTATTGTCATTCGTATCCTCTTCCTTCTTTTTTGAAGTCTCAGTATTAGGTATAATAGGTATTTCAGCTTCTTTTGTAGGAACTATTTGCTCTGGTTCAAAATCAATAGGATTAAAACTTGGCATTGAGCCATCACATAGCACAACGTTACCTTTTGGATCGTCATCTACTAAACTTTTTGATTCTTTATTTGCACGGTTATATTCAACACAACCAGGTAAATCAATAATTGGAGTACCTAAAGAAAGACTTATTGGAGGAGCTTTAGGGGTCGGGTATGTTAAAGGAAAAGAAAACTCAGGTATACGAGCTACTTGAGTATTTCTAATATTTAGATTAGTCCCGATGGTGATATCAGGAATTGGCTCCATTAGAGAGGAGGTATGGCTAGTCCCGTAGTGCTAGGTAAGGATGGGGTTGGTAGTTTGTTTAATACTGCTCCAGCTGCTGCCTCTCCTGCTTGCTTCATAATCTTTTCCTTAGCACTTTCTATGAGTGCATCCTTATTTGCATATACGTAAATACCAGCACCAGCAATGGAACCAGATATAACGAAAGACGCAATAGAAAGTACATTGATTATCTTTTGCATTTTTAAACCAGTAGATTCTGTCTAATTGTATGAGTCCTTAACTTTACTACTAAGCATGAGCGTAGTAAATAAAATCGCATCCCGCTTTGTTAAAAGCCGTATCAGTATCAGCTACCCAAGTAAAGCCTGTTGCGGTTGGCGCACCAACATCTTCTGTATATTGAGCAAGATTAGAACTTAACCTCATAGGCTTATCATTGCCGCTTCCCCACCCTCTTGTAGTATCTAATATTCGCCAATTGTCTCCCTCCGTGACATTCTTCCATATAAGCATTCTAGGTTGGAAACCAACAGTAACTGTCATTGCGTTACCCGTTCCTGTATAACTACCAACCTTGCTGATGCCGTCAACGCTGGCGAACAGCATGGCTATGTAATCTTCTCCGTCTTTATTTACATTTGGGGTATTTACCGTTCCATGAATAGTAAAATGTGTACTTGTAGGAGCTGTATTATTCCAAGGCTCTACCGCATCAGATTGAGTGTTCGTTAAATTTAGCCACACTACCTTCTCTTCTGGAGAAGACCCACCATCTAATCCTTTGTGATAAACAGGCCAATTTCTTGCCGTACCAGTTCGTTTCTTTAACCAAATCATCTCTGGAATTTTATTCATATCATGGGGGATTTGACGACCTATAACTCCATCGCCTTCCCAGGTACAGACTGTAAACCCAGCGTGGCGTTTCCACATCCATGCTTGCCAAGCACTATTGTCACCGTCATAGGAGTTATAGCCATCTTGATAATCAAACTTTGCATAGCTGTTATCACCTTCAGCAGCATTGCTATCCGTAAATAAATATTTAATTCCTGTTAATCTTGAACTTGTATACCAGTTTTGAGTCGAAGCAGGTTCTCTGTGTAGAACGAAATCAACAGGGAAATCAGTCGGTCTAAATCCTGGCACACCAGATGATTGTCCAGCCATCGTAGTAAATACACCCGTACCAAGTTCGGGAGGCTTGCCAACGTATCCATCTGGACGACGGATGGCAATATACAGTATAGTTTTACCATTTCCATTAGTGCCACTAAAGTCGTCTCTAATTAATTTGAAACCTGTATTTGTAAACTTAGCTACATCATAATAATTATCACCATTATCTAAATTAGCCGACATCAGTTCTTGTTTTTCAGTATCAGCACCTCGCATATTATCTATCATTACCCAATTACCGGTAGCACTAGCCCCCATAGTCCTTATCATTAATAAAGATGGTTCCCAACCTAAATAAACTTCTGGACCATTATTATTTCCATTTCCAACATAACTACCGCACTTGATTAAGTTTTGATCCCCTGAGTCTCCAAAAGCAAACCCAGCAGGGTCGTCGAAGGGGCTATCTGTGCTTGCTGTTGGATCTCCATTAGCGGTAATACTTGATCCAGAGGGTATAACTGTTGAACCTGTAGTTGTTGAGTTCTGACAACATAAAAGCTTAGTGTTAGTTATGTTTGTTAATGGCTCAGTTGGTGGTCTAAATGCTGAGGTATAAACTGCTGTTCCTTTTACAAATCGAAAATTAGATACGTTTCCTAAAAGCTCAATAGTACTGCTATAAACTGCACCGATAGTTAAACCATGATGATCGTAATTAACAGTATCGTTTTGCGATATTTCTTGCATACCATTTATATATAATGTTGTTTTTGAACTAGCCCTGACTAAAGCGACATGCTGCCATTGATGTTCTTTTAAATCACGAACTGCACTTTCGGTAGTTGCATCACTCCCATAAACTTGCCAAGTGTGGTTATTTCCACGCCAAACAACAGCTAATTGTGTTCCAAGACCTGATGTGCTGAGTGTTCCGTCTTTTACTTGAAAAACGCCGTGGTATTGATCTGGGTCAGATATTTTTATCCAACATTCAATAGTAAAATCACCAGTCCCTACACTAAAATCACTACTACCAGCAGATCCATGAGTACAGCTTAAGTAATCTCCGTTATGATCAAACTCAACAGACCTTGCAGTAGCGGCTGTGGACTCTCCTCCTGCGAATAAATAGGCTACATAGCTACCAATTTTATTGTTATCAGCACCTACAACAAATTGAGTAGAACTTACACTATTAACTGAAGCATTAGCATCAGTACCAATAGCATGGGTACTGTTTAATTTAATAAATTGATTATCACTAAAGTCACGATGATAACAAATCCAGTTTTCGGTTCCTGTAGTTTGCTTCAACATAATAAAGCCAGGAATACACTCAAGGTTGTGGTTTAGAGTCCTTGCTGATCCATTCGACCCGCTTCGTGTCCACTCAACAATATCAAAGAACCCCTTTGCCTTTCTTAGACTCCATGCTACATATTCTGCACCGTTATCATTGTTAGTATTATCACTACCCATTGTAAAACCAGTTGTAGTAAATGATTTTAAACCATTAGCTAGAGTTATTTCTGCTGCATTAGCAGAACTTTGAAGTGCTTTAGTAACCCCTCTTGCGGTGTCATATATCTGATGCTTTTCACTACCACTCCTTTGTTTAAACCATACCATTCCACCCTCAGTTGACAGATCAAGGCCATTTGTGATCGTTCTGTTAGTACTACTATCTCCTTTCCAAAGATAAATTGAAAACAAATCTTCTTGATATAGCTTCTTAATGACTGCTCCTAATCCTAAAAAAATCTGCTGAATTGGTGACATGTTATTTAACCTCCTTTTTTATAAAGTAGATATGATGGCGCATTATGACAACCCTGCACCTGAGATGTAGCCATCATTGCTACCTGTAAAGTAAATAGTAGCCATTCCTCTTGAAGCTAAAGTTCTATTTCCTGTGCTTGCATCAGCAGTGTTATATAAAGTAAACGAAGAACCTTGTGTAATAGGTTTATCAGAACCACTATGATTGATTATTGAAACTGCATCTCCAGCACTAAAGACACCATTTGGAACTGTAACTCCACCTGCGGTATTTGTAATACATTTACCTGAATCACCAGCTACTAATGTATAAGCACTTGTTTGATAATTTTGAGGTATAGAACGCAGGTTGCCTTTGCTGTCTGATACCGTTGAAGCAAACGTGGCGGCTCCATCAGTAGCAAGCGTTAATCTTGTATCTGCTGCAGATGTGACTTTATTACCTTCTATGATTTTGAACTCTTGTCCGTCAATAGCAACATCCCAATAGTTGTCTAAAACATCACTAGTTCCAGTTTCAGCTAATCGTAATCTTGCGTTAGCACTATTTTGCGATGTCTCTGTATCTCTAATAGTTAGAACGGGATTAGCCCCAACAATTTCCATGTCGTAATCAGGACTTGTCGTTCCTATTCCAACAAATCCCCGACAATCAATCCGCATCCGTTCGGTTGGTGTATGTGCTCCATCTGCTGTTGTATGAAAGCTTAAACGTCCAGGCATATCATTATTTCCTGGTGTTCCATCAACTTCTGTTCTTATTAATGCTGCTTGAGCTGCATTTGTTCCATCAGAGGCATTGAATACAATTTCACCTATATCATCATCATCTTGAACAATAGTTTGTGCGCCAATAGAAGTACCCCTAGATTTGAATAGATAAAAACGAGCAGGGCCATCAGCAGTATTTGTAAATCTACTTGCACTTACAGAGCCTGATCCACCAGTTGACTGTGCTTGTATTAAAGCACCAGTACTATCGGCAGTACCTCCCACCAACAAACGACCACTTGAGTCGAATCTGGCTTTTTCACTTCCAGCAGCACCAATTTCAAAAGCAAGTCCTCCATAGCCATTAATAATTGGCCCGTTAAGAGTCGTATCCATTTTGAAATATTGCGAAGTTCCATCACCTGCAAAAGTTAACTTCCTCCCATTACTACCAGAAATTTCAATATCACCAACAACCTCTAAAGGATGACCTGGACTTGTAGTTCCAATACCAACATGCCCCGAACTATTAATCCGCATCCGTTCGGCATTAACAGTGAAAAATAAAAGATTTTTTGAACTTTCTCTGTTATTTATAAAGAAATCTTCATCTCCATTAAGACCTAAAATTACGCCATCACCTGCTGCACTTCCAGTATCAGGAGCTGTAAATTGGATACGAGTATTAGCTCCGTCTAAATGTAGAGGAACTTGAGGAGCAGTAAGTCCAATACCAACTCGATTATTTGTAGCGTCAACTTTGAGTGTACTTGTATCGACTGTAAGTCCCTTACCAGCAGCAATAGTTAATCCATTACCATCAAAATTTAATATTGCAGCACCGTTTGAGCTATAACCTACGTCTCCAGAGGCATTACGGAACCAACCAGTATCTTGGTCATCCTGGAACGTAAAACTAGGAGCAGTAGCTGAACCATCTGGGAACTCTGAACCTGCTGTTACATAATCAGCACCTGCATTGATGACACCAAAGAAAGCATGTCCATTAGCTGGAGCAGAACTAAATACTATATTTGAACCTAATAATTTAAAACCTGCACTACCAGTAGGATCTGGTTCCTGAACAACACCATTAACAGATATCATTACCTGCTGTGTACTAATCGGGAATGGAACTGGTGTTGCTCCGCTTACCTGTAAAGCAAATGAAGTAGTACTTCCGTTAAACCCTGAACTAATATCGTCAATTATCTTATAGCTAGGATGTGCAATCTGCAGATCGTTCCCAATATACATCTTTAGTATTTAGTAACTTATTATCTTCTATTGTATTCTGCCCTTATACAGCTCTAGTCAGTATGAGGTCCTTTTGTCGATGGGATAGTAGGCCATACAACAGCACTATAACCATCAACTCGATATGTTTGAGGTATATCTCTTAAAGATTGTCGATATGCTGCCCATGCTGCCTGATCTACAGTACAACCAGGAGTCATTGTCCAATCTGTTGTTCTTAAAAGAAAATCTCTTTTTTTACGAATAATTGCCCAACTTGTCTCCTCTAAATTTAATATGGTTTTATCAAATTGTTTATCAATCTCCTCTTTAATTACTTCAAACTGATTTTGAAGAGAAGCAATGTCGCCAACAAGTGTTAATCCCATAATCTTAAGTCTGATCTAGGTAGCTAACAGTAAGGTCTGCAGCAGTTGCTGTATCACATCTTGCTCTTAAAACATCAGAAGATTCCATAATAATCTTACTTCCACTAATAAGTTCTAATGAAGAACCTGCAGGAACTGGTACTTCTTTTAAAAGATAAACAGAATCACCACTGTTAGGAACTATGTAAAGATCTATATTTACGCTCGACGATGTCTTATTAGCGACCATAGCACTAAGAAGAATAAGCGTAGAAGAGCCTCCAGCAGTAAGAACATTCGTACCAGAGTTACTAATAACCGTCGTAACGAGACTAGATTTAGTGGCTTGTTTGAAGGTATTTGCCATATCAACTTAAAGCGACAATGAGAGCGAGGTTGTCTGGGTATGATCCTGTTACAGATAAATCTCCGCTAATGGAGACATTGCCTGAAAAAGTAACGACACCCGATGAGTCTATTGTAAGCCTAGCACTACCTCCAGTAGCAAGACCTATTTGATCTGGTCCACCAGAAAATAATCCGGTATTAGTATCACCGACAAAAGTTAAGGAAGGGTTTGCACCTGTTCCTGTTATTAATGCAGAATTACTTCCGTCATTTTTTAATAAAGAAAAACCACCTGGAGTTGATCCGTCATGTACAACACATGTATTGAGAGTGGTATTGACTGTAACTTCGCCTACAGCTCCAGTAAAAGTACTGGTCTGACCTGTAGTGCCTCTTCGGAATTGTACTTGGGTTGACATAAGACTATCCTAATGCAACTGCTATTGCGGTAGCAAAACTTTCAGTGGAAATTGTCCCTGAATCGTTAGGTGCCGTTAATGTTCGAGTGGTGCTACCCGATATACCCGAACATTCAAAAGCTAATTGCTTTGTATTGTCAGAATTATCTCTAATCCTGAAACCATCATCATTAGTGACTATTGCGTTACAAGTAAATGAAGTTAACCCTGAAATTGTTGAAGCTGTACCTCCTAAAGCAACTGATGTACTACCTATTGTGACTGAACTATTAGCTAATTGTGCATTAGGTATAGAACTAGTCCCAAAAGCACCAGTACTTGAGTTATAAGTAAGTCCAGAACCAGCTGCAACACTTAAGGAAGAAAGTAATGCAACAGTACCACCTGCATTAGGGAAATTAATTGCTCTATCTGCAGTTGCATCCACTACGTTAATTGTGGTTTCATAACCATCAGCTGTTGAACCTTCAAAAACCAGACCAGCACTACCTATTGATACTGAATTAGCAGCATCGGCAGCTCCTGCATATAAAGTTGTAGCTGTAAGTGATGTTAAACCTGCAATTGTTGACGCAGTAGCTCCTAATGTTATAGATGTACT
>VTLG01004286.1_pt1 | contig 27041 bp, 30 predicted proteins | sample 4694571 | NCBI WGS metagenome assembly VTLG01 (sample SAMN12604809, study PRJNA352737) | marine metagenome | biome: ENVO:00000447; feature: ENVO:00000209|ENVO:00000569|ENVO:01000036; material: ENVO:00002151; isolation source: viral sequences binned using virsorter ...
AATTAACAAGAATATCATTTGAAGAATATAATGTGCTACCTAATAAGTCACAAACAGGTAGACCAACACAATATGCTATAAAAAGAAATGTAGATAAACCTACAGTATTTTTATATCCTATTCCAAATAACAGTACAGAAATATTAACAATAGAAGCAATACGACAAATAGAAGATGTAAATAAATCTGCAGGACAAAATGCAGATATACCAAAAAGATTTTTACCTTGTTTAACATATGGATTAGCTTATTATTTATCACAAAAAAGACCAGGTATTCCTGATGCTAGAGTTGCTATGTTAAAATCAAGTTATGAAGAAACATTAAAAAGAGCTATGGAAGAAGACAAAGAAAGAGCAAGTATTTATTTTAAACCTAAACTAGGATATATTTAATGTCTAGAAGAAGTACAAAAGCAAAAGCTATGTGTGACTCATGTTCATTTGTTTATGATATGAGAATAATGAAATTAAATAGTTATGATATGTTAATATGTCCTGAGTGTTTTGAGGGTAATTACGATTTAAAAAATCATCCACAAAATAGGTCTGCTGATGTAAGAGATGATACTATAGTTCCAAATGCAAGACCAGATATTTTTGGTAGAAATATTACATGGGAAGCAGCTAATATTATATGGAATGATGTTCCAACACCAGATACTAGAAAGTGGGATACAGTATGAGTGATTTATCAAATAATTTAATTAATGCAACATATAAAAAATTATTACAAGTTAGTACCTCTGGAAACACAGGTATATCAGGAACACTAACAAATATACAAACAGGAGATGGAACTAATACAGCAGTTAAGATAGCTACAAGTGCTGTTCAAGTAGATGGTACATTATTTGTAGGACAAACCTTTGGAGTATCAGGTGATGCTTCTGTAGCAGGTAATTTAGCAATAGCAAGTAAAGTTTGTGCTAGTGCATATTATGGTGATGGTTCTAATTTAACTAATTTAGTATTTAGTGGTGATGTATCTGTATCAAGTTTAATAGTTACTAATAATGTAACTGTAGGTGGTAATGTTACTATTGGTGGTAATATTATGGTATCTGGTGGTGAAGTTGTAGTTAAAAATACAGGTACACAATCTAATATAAAACTATATTGTGAATCTTCTAATGCACATTATGCAGCTTTACAAGCTCCACCACATGCTTCTTTTAGTGGTAATATAACAATAACACTTCCAACAAGTGCAGCAACATTAGTTGGTACATCTACTACTGATACATTAACAAATAAAACATTTGGTGATGCAGTAACTTTTGATGATGATATATCAGTTAGTGGTAATTCAAACTTTGGTGGTACTGTAACAGTTGCAGGAGCAACATCATTAGCATCTACACTAGCTGTAGGTGGTGCTGCTACTTTTGAAAGCACAGCAACTGTATCAGGTACAGCAGGATTCTTAGGAGCTGTTAGAGTTTCAGGTAATACATCTGTAGGTGGTACATTAGATGTTGGAGGTAATGTAAGTGTAGGAGGTAATGTAACTGTAAAAGGTGATGTTCATGTTAGCTCTAAAGTATGTGCTAGTGCTTTCTATGGTGATGGTACAAATATTACAGGTATACCTATTACAGGTAATATATCAGTTTCAAATGCAAATGTAGGTGGTACATTATTTGTATCTTCTACTGCAACAATAAAAGGTGCTACATCTTTAGCATCTACATTAAGTGTAGGTGGAGCAGTTAATCTTGCAAGTACATTAACAGTAGCAAGTAATATTTCTGTAGGTGGTACATCTAATATAACTGGTAAAGCAGAATTTGAAGATGATGTTTCTGTATCAGGTAATACAGCTATAGGTGGTACACTTGATGTAGCAGGTAATGTATCATTAGGTGGTAATGTTACAATTAAAGGAGATGTGCATGTAAGTTCTAAAGTATGTGCTTCAGCTTTCTTTGGAGATGGTTCTAATTTAAGTAATATTACTGCTGTTGTTCAAGGTAATATATCAGTTTCAAATGCTACTATAGGTGGTAATTTATATGTAAGTGGTACTACTACAGTTGTAGGTGCTACACATTTACAAAGCACAGTTAGTGTTAATGGTGCTGCAAACTTTAATTCCACAGTAACTATTAAAGGAGATGTATCAGTATCAGGAGATATAAATGTTGGAGGACATGTAACAATAGCAGGAGCAGTATCTTTAGGTAGCACATTAGATGTAAATGGAAATGCTTCAGTAGGAGGAACATTTCTTGCAACAGGCAAAGCAGAGTTTGAAGATGATGTCTCTGTTTCTGGTAATGCTGTTGTAGGTGGCACAGTAAGTATTGGTGGTGGTATTATTGATTTAAAAAATACAGGTTCACAATCAGAACTTAGAATGTATTGTGAATCAAGTAATGCACACTATGCTGCATTAAAAGCACCTGCACATGCAGATTTTTCTGGTAATATAGCATTAGTAATGCCTGCATCTGCAGATACATTAGCAGGTATAGCAGCAACACAAACATTTACTAATAAAACTTTTGGTGATAAAGTAGACTTTGATGATGATGTATGTGTATCAGGTAATAGTATTTTTGTAGGTAATGTTGCTATAGGTGGTACAACAACTATAACAGGAGCTGTATCATTAGGAAGTACATTAGATGTTGCAGGTAATGCATCTGTATCTGGTGATTTAAATATAGGTGGACATGCTACAGTAGCAGGAGCTTTATCAGTAGGTGGTGCAGTATCAGTAGGTGGAGCTGTTAATTTATTATCTACAGCAACAGTAAGTGGTGCAGCAGGTTTTTTAGGAACAGTAAGAGTATCTGGTAATACAACAATAGGTGGTGCTTTAGATGTTGCAGGTAATACATCAATAGGTGGTACTTCAAATATTACAGGTAAAGCTGAGTTTGAAGATGATGTATCAGTAAGTGGTAATGTTGCAATAGGTGGAACAACAACTATAACAGGTAATTCTGGTTTCTTAGGAACAGTAAGAGTATCAGGTAATACTTCATTAGAAGGACAATTACAATTAACTAAAAGTGCAGCAGCAGTTGTTTGTGCAACAGCTATTAATGGTGTAGCTTCAGTATCATTAAATTTTGGTAATGCACAAAACTTTAGTACAACAGTTACAGCAGCACATACATTAGCTAAACCTATAGGATGTAGAACAGGACAAACAGGAAGTATATTTATGGTTCAAAGTGGAGGTAGTGGAACTATGGCATATAATGCAGATTTTAAATTTATAGGTGGTACAGACCCAACCTTATCCACAGCAAATGGTGCAGTAGATAGATTAGATTATATTGTAGTATCTGCATCTAGTGATGGAGTTGGAGGAGATATACAAATGGTAATTTCACAGGCATACGCATAATGGGAGTCTTTCAAAATAATTTATTAGCAGCATCTGCAGCAGCAGCAAGTGCAGGTGGTGGAGCATTTTATTCTTATCAAATAGAACAGTCAGCTAGATTTAGTAGAGCTGAAAATTCATATTTAACTGGTTATGCTAATAACTTTGGAACTGGTGATAGAAGAAAATGGACTATAAGTTTTTGGATTAAATTAACTGCAAGTGATGGATTTGGTAGTAATAATTATTTTTTTATGTCTGCTGATACAAATGCAGCAGGAGCATATGATGCTTTAACATTTGATATAGACTCAGCAAGTCGTTTTTATTATCAAGTAGCTAATAAATATTATTATCCTGATGGTTCTTTTAGAGACCCAAATGCTTGGAGTCACTTTTTAATAGTATTTGATAGTGATAATTCAACTGCTGATGATAGAAGAATTATGTATCTTAATGGTTCAAGATTAGGAACTTATGATGCAGGTGGAGGAATGCCTATAAATTCAAATTCTCAAATTAATTGGGGGACTAAAACACATTATATAGGAAGAAGACAAGATAATAGTTCTTCTCATCATGGAGATTTTTTATTAGCAGAGTATATATTTGCAGATGGTCAAGCATATACACCTACTCAATTTGGTGAAAGTAAAAATGGTGTATGGATTCCAAAAGACCCTACTGGAACTAATTTTGGTACAACAGGACAACACCTTAAATTTGAAAATGCAAGTGACCTTGGAAATGATTCGAGTGGTAACAATAACGATTGGACAGTAAGTAACATGGGTGCAGACCATCAAGTTTCTGATAGCCCAACATTTGGGAGTTAATTAATATGGCAAGTAGTGGAAATTTTTGTACAATGAATCAAATAGATACTGGTTCATATCAAACTATAACAGAAGGTAATTTAAAAGTAGGTGGCACAGGTTCTTCTACAGCAGACCAAGCTAAAAGAGGAGCAACTTTTTATATACAAAGTGGTAAATGGTATTGGGAAGTAAGACAAACAGTAGGAGGTTCTTCTTATGGAGAAGTAGGTATATCAGTAGGAAGTGCAGGAACAGGAACTCCTTTAGCTACTTCAGGTTTTTCTGAAGGTCTTATGTATCAATCTATAGCAGGTACATTATCAGCAATAGCTGCAGGATATGTAGGATTAGGCACAGTAACCACTACATCAACTGGTGTAAGCTCTGTTTCAAATAATCAAGTTATTAATATAGCTTTAGATATGGATAATAGAAAATTATGGTTTGGTAAAGATGGAACATATTTTAATTCTGGCAATCCTGCTTCTGGTTCTAATCCACAATTTAGTTGGACTACTGATACATTTGTAACACCTACTTCAAGAAATTATGCAACAAATAGACCTTCTCATTATAACTTTGGACAGGATTCTACATTTGGTGGAAATGAAACAGCAGGAGGTAATGCAGATGGTAATAGTCATGGAGATTTTCATAATACTGTGCCCACAGGATTTTTAGCTTTATGTTCAGCTAATTTACCTATATCAGATGACATAGACCCTGCACAAACTGATAGTGATTATCCTGGTAAACAATTTGGTGTACTTACTTGGACTGGTACAGGTTCTAGTAATGCATTAACTGGACTTGGCTTTGCTCCTGACCTCTGTTGGATTAAAAAAAGAAATAGTTCACAATCACATGTTTTAATGGATTCAACAAGAGGTACTTCAGAAGCAGCAGAAAGTAATACTACTAGCGTTGATACAAATTTTACACAAGGTGTAACAGCTTTTGGAACAGATGGTTTTACAGTAGGAACTCACACACAAGTAAATAATAGTAGTGATACTTATGTTGGTTGGTGTTGGAGAGCTAATGGAGGAACAACATCTACAAATAATGAAGGGAATCATACTTGCACTTTACAAGCAAATGCAAAAGCAGGATTTAGCATAATGACATTAGGTAATTACACAAGTGCTAGTGGAGTGACTATAGGACATGGTCTTGGCAAAGCACCATCTCTTTATTTTCATAAATCTCGAGCAAGTTCAGGAGCTTGGCACGTATATCATTCTAGTTTAGGTGCAACAAAAGCATTAGTATTAAATACAACTGCTACACCTGCAACTGCTATTGGTTATTTTGCTAATACAGAACCAACTGCTGATGTATTAAGTTTAGGAAATACATTTGCAGGAACAGGTGATGGAATGGTATATGCGTGGGCAGAAATTGAAGGTTTTAGTAAATTTGGAACATATGAAGGAAATGCAAATAATGGTAATGGTCCATTTATCTATACAGGATTTAGACCAAGATTATTATTTATAAAAGATTTAGATGGAGGAAATGAATGGTATGTCCAAGATACAGCAAGAGAAACACACAATCCAACAGAAAATTTTTTAGAGTGGAATACATCTGATGCAGAACAAAGTAAAAAACTAGATATACTTTCAAATGGTTTTAAACCCAGAGAGGATAGTGGAAGATTTAATGATTCTCATACTTACGTTTATGGAGCATGGGGTGATGTGCCATTTAAATATAACAATACTTTTTAGGAGGTGAAATAATATGTGGGCTTATATAAAGGATAATAAAATAGAACAAATCTATCAAAGACCAAAATCTTTGATGCTAGGTGAAGTTCGTTATCCATCTAATATGTTTACTAAATATACAGATGCTGAGAAAGCTGCTATAGGAATATATCCTGTAGAAGATAATGGTACAAAAGGAGATGATAGATTTGAAAATACTTCACAAGCTACATATACTTGGAGTGCTTCTGATAAAAAAGTAACAACATCTTATACAATAGTAGAAAAATCTTTAGTAGATGTAGAAGCTAAAGATGAATCTGGTAATAATATATTAGATGAAAAAGGTAATAAAACTTATATCTATGGTTTAAAAACACTAGCTAAAACTAAAGCTAAAAAACAAGCTAATGATTATATAAAACAGTTTAACTGGTTAGTAGAAAGAAGTATCTATGATAGTAGTAAAGCTATACCTGATATAGTTAAAACTTATGTAGCAGCTATTAAAACTGATTGTGCTGAAATAGAAACAGCTATAGATAATGCTAGTAATATAACAGCTTTTAAAGCATTGTATGTAGATGAATTAAATAGTGATGGTACAGTTAAAACAGTAGCAAGAGTAAATAGATGGAGTGATGATTATGATGTTAAGCAGTATGTTAGATAGAATTAAAAAGTTCTATAAAAAATTTAAAAAAAGATTATTTGGTAAACTGTGTGAGTGTAATGATTAGTAAAATTATATTATCTATTTTAGTAATATTGTTTAGTATATCTAGTAATGCTAATATAATTATAAAAGAATATACAACTAATCATACATGTGCTAAAAGAAGTTTTGCTATTAATGATTTAGAAAATAGATTAGATTTTATTAGAAAAGGTTTTTCAGTAACATCTGATAATAAAATTATAGAATTATACACTAATAAATACAAAGGTAATTGGTTAATTATGATAACAGGAACAGACAAAATTACTTGTGGTCTTATAGGTGGTCAACAAGAATTTATATTTGAATAGGAGAAATATATGACAGCAACATATACAAGTAGAATAAGATTAACAAAACAGGGAGATGGAGATAATCCAAATACTTGGGGTGTTGTATTAAATGATGGTGTAATTAGTTTAGTAGATGATGCAATAGCAGCTTATACAACTGTAGAAATAGGTTCAGCAGCTACTGTAACTTTATCAGCTATTGATGGTGCAGGGGATATTCCACGTTCAGCTTTCTTAGAAGTTAAAGGTTCTGTAGGTGGGTCACACTCTACAATAACAATGTTAATTCCTAGCACTTCAAAAAGTTATGTTATTAATAATAAAGTTTCAGCTAATACAACAGCAAGTGATATAGTTAAAATTAAAACAGCTAGTGGCTCAGGATATAATATACCTTTTGGTGCAATAGGTTTAGTAGTCTGTGATGGCACGAGTGTATTTTCTACGAATGCTAAAGGATTAGGTTTTGGCACAGCAGCTTCTGCAGATTTAGGTACAGGAGCAGATAATGTAGCAGTAGTCTCTGCAAATGATTTACGTTATCCTAGAGTATCAGTAACATCAACTGCTACACTACGAGGTGATTTAAATCTAGAAGCAGGTTCTTTAAAAGTAGGAACATCTGCTAGAGCATATAATCCAATAACAACATTAACAGATGCTACAAGTATAGTAGTAGATTTTGCATTAGGTAATAACTTTTTAGTTACTATAGGTGGTAATAGAACATTAGCAGCTCCTACAAATGCAGTAGCAGGACAAACAGGACAAATATATGTAGTGCAAGATAGTACAGGAAGTAGAACATTAGCTTATAATTCTGTTTATCAGTTTGTATCTGGAGCATCACCAACACTAAGCACAGGTGCATCAGATGTTGATATATTAGTGTACAGCACAAGAAGTGCTACAACTATAGATGCAGCATTATTAAAAAACTTTGATTAAGGAAATACATGGCAGGAAAACTTGCAAAATTAAATTTTGTTCCAGGGTTTCATCGAGAGTCAACTCAATATGCTGAAGAAGGTAAATGGTATGATGGAGATAGAGTACGATTTAGAGATGGTAAACCTGAAAGTTTAAGAGGATATCAAACAAGAGTATCAGCATCTTTTGATGGCAATGCTAGAGAATTAATAACATGGGTAGATAACGACCAATTTAAAAGAGCAGCTTTCGGTACAGATAAAAAATTATTTCAACATAATGGAGACCAGATATTTGATATTACCCCAGTATCTACTTCCGTTACAACCTCTAGTGCTTTCTCAGTTGCTTTAAGTGCTAACGTCGTTACCGTATCAGCTACAGCTCATGGACGAACTACAGGAGACTTTGTATTCTTTACAAGTGTAAGTGAAGTTGGAGGTAATATAGATTTAGCAGGGTCGGTATTTCCAGTAAGTGTAATTAATGCAAATACCTTTGCTATTAACGTAGCAACTACTGCAAGTGTAGCTCAGACTTCTCAAGGACAAGGAACCTGTCACTTTTTAATTACAACAGGAACACAAAATGCTGCAACAGGTTTAGGATATGGAGCAGGGTCTTATAATGCAGGAGTAAGTGTTGCAGGAGCTAGAGCATGGAATAAACCAACATCTGTAGGAGCTAGTGACTTTATAAGTCAAATAACACAATGGAGTTTAGATAACTGGGGAGAGGATGTCTTAGCCAATAGAAGAGGTGGAACTATTTACTTCTTTGATACGGATGCTTCGACAACTCCAGTAAGAGCTGTGAAAGTTTCAGGAGCTACTAACTCAACTCCAACTACAGTTAATTCAATTATTGTATCTCCTAATGATAGACATTTAATTACTCTTGGTTCTAATCAATTTAATACGACAGCAGACCCTGCAGGAACTTTTGAACCTATGTTAGTTCGTTGGTCTAATCAAGAAGATTACACAAACTTTGTTCCATCCGTTAGTTCAACATCTGGTGAAAGTATATTAACAGACGGTACAAAAATTGTTGGAGCTACAAGGTCTCGAAATGCTATTTCAATTTGGACAGATAATTCATTATGGCAAATGCAATTTGTAGGTCCACCATTTACATTTGCATTTCAACAACAAGGAACTAACTGTGGATTAATAGCTCCTCATGCTGTCGTAGATTATAATGGTGTGCCTTACTGGATGGGTTATGAAAACTTTTATGCATTTGATGGACAAGTAAAAAATTTACCTGCTACGATTAGAAGATTTGTTTTTGATGATTTAAACTTAGACCAAAAAGATAAAATCTTTGCAGGAATTAATTCTGAGTTTAAAGAAATTATTTGGTTATATCCTTCAGGCACGTCAAGTGATTGTGATAAATATGTTTTATATTCTCCTGATGAAAACTACTGGACATATGGTACAACATTCTTTACAACTTTTGCAGATAGAACAGTCTTTGGTAATACTATAACTACTGGTACAACCGTAGGAGGAAGTAACTTATATAATAATGAACCTCCAGGAGTTTTTACAGGAAACAATGAAGCTTTAACTTCATTTATTGAATCAGCAGATTTTGATATTGAAGATGGAAATAAAATTATGTTTATGTCTAAAATAATTCCTGACTTTGATATTAATACAGGTAATGTAAAATTTAGTATTAAAACAAAACGATATCCTGAAAGCACAGAGTTAATAGAAAAAGGACCGTTTACTATTACCACAGGAACAGAAAAAATAAATTTACGTGCTAGAGGAAGACAAGGAAGAATTAGAGTATCTTGTAATGAGACAGGGACTCAATGGAAATGGGGTTCTTTACGTTTAGATGTTCAACCAGATGGAGATAGATAATGGCAATATATCCTATACTTCCTAAATTATTATCGTTAACTAATAAAGAAGTTAGAGACATGTATCAACAGATTAATAGTTGGGGGTCAACTTTAATTAATCAACTTAATGTAAGAGACGTAGAAATTAACAATAGACCTGCAAGTAATATACGAGTAGTAGTAACCGTATCCGAAGTACAAGTTCCTCGTAAGGGAGATATTGTGTATGCAGCTTCAGCAGGTAAGTATAAAGGATATGTTAGTACAGCAGCTTCAACCACTTTTAAGGATTTTTTCTAATGAAACAAAATGAATATGAACAGTATATTTATCAAAGCACATTGATAGAAAATATTAATACAGGCAAGATTATCGTGCCAAATGTACCAACAATGAAAAACAAAGAAGCATATGAGGTTGCGAAAACGCAAAACGTAGAGTATAATAGTTTAATGAACCCTAAGAAGTTAAGACCATGAATTTCGCAGCATCCAGAGATATAATACAGAATACACCTTTTCCATATAACTCTATGGATAGGTTAAGGTTAGCCCAACAAATGACTATGGCTCCTCAAGTAAGTCAAGAGGTACAAGGTCAAGGAGGTCTAGCAGGACTTCCTGTAGTACAAGCAGGGTTCGGAGGATTTCTAAGAAAAATAGCTCCAATTGCTTTAGCTATTGCAGCACCATATGCATTACCTTATATTGCTCCTGGACTTGCAGGAACAGCTATAGGAACAGGATTAGCTGTAGGAGCAGGTTCAGGACTCGGAAGTTTAATAGCAGGAGCAAAACCTAAAGATGCTTTAAAAACAGCTTTATTATCAGGAGTAACTGCAGGAGCTATGAAAGGATTATCTAATTATTATGCAGGAACAGGAACAGAAGGATTCGGTGCTGACACAAGATTGCAATTAACAGGAGCTGATGGTCAACCTTTAACAACTTCAGAAGCATTAATTGATGTAGGACAATCAGGAGGAGGAGATGGTTTCTCAAGCTATCTTGACTCCAAACCTACGACATATACACCAACTATAGGATTAGAGGATATCCGACCTGAATATGGAGGTCCTATACCAGCATTTGAACCAGATTATTCTTCAAGTTTAGATGCATTAAAACTATCTCCAGACTCCATAACTGCTGCAAATATAGATGCAGGTATATCTAACATAGATGCTATTCAAAAAAGTCCTGTTCTTGGAGGAGGAGATTTTAATGTTAGAATAAGCCCTGACCAAAAAATTCCTTTTGTTGATACAAAAGGAACATATACAGCAGGAGGAGATTTTGAATTATTTAAACAACCAAGTTTAGAAGTTCAAACAGGACTGCCTACATTTGAAGAAGCTATGAACATTCAACCACAATTAAACCCATTACAACAATTTGTAGCTGATGTAAAAGCAAATCCTGTAGGTATGTTTAGTAAAGCTGCTGTTATTGATATGACTCAACCTGACTTTGAAAGAATGTATGCAATGGAAGAACTTTCTAAACAAGAACGAGAATTATTAGCAGGATATCCAGGAGCTACTGTTTCAGGATATGGAACTAAAAAAGTAATTACCACTCCAATGGGGGCTATACCGTATACGTCAGATACTGCAGCTTTAGAACGTGCTTTACAGGTAGCATATGGTCGAGCTCCAAGAACAAGACAATTAGCTACAAAACAATATCAAGATGTAAATACTGCTGCTGAAGGAGGACTAATTACGGCTGCAAGAGGAGGAATGTTTGCAGCACCTGGAGAATTCTCAGGTATGGTGCCAGGAGAAGGGGGTGGACAAGACGATAATGTCTTTATGCCCATCGTAGAAAATGGACAACAAAAAGCTACTCTAGCTGTAAGTCCTTCAGAGTATGTCGTAGACAGTTATACTATGGCAGCTTTAGGAGATGGTAACCCTGCTGAGGGAGCTAAAGTTATGGACCAAGTCGTAGAAGAAGTTAGAGAAGAAGCTTACGGAACAAATAAACAACCAAATGCAACGAAAGGATTAAGCACACTTAGAAGCTTAATGACATAGGAGTAATACATGGCAATACTATCATCACTTTTTAATATTGGAACAGAGTATCCTTCTGCACCTCCTCAAGGTGTAGCTGTTACACAGCAAAAGTTAGCTGAAGAGATATCTCCATTTTATAAAGACCTGCTTGCAAAATCACAAGCTTTATTCGACGATAGAACAGAAGAAGGTTTTGTACCTTTTACTGGACCTACTATGGCTCCGTTTACTCCTCAACAAGAACAAGCTTTTACAGGTATTGAATCTTTAGTTGGTACACAAGCTCCTCAGTTTCAAGAAGCAACAGATTTAGTAAGAGGAACAACACAAGAGTTTACTCCAGAGGTTGCTCAAGGATTCATGAATCCATTTCAACAAGCTGTAACCGACATAGAAAAACGAGAAGCTCAAAGAGATTTTGAAGCTAATGTGTTACCTAAAGTAAGACAAGCTCAAATAGCTCAAGGTTCTTTTGGAGGTACAAGAGGTTCTCTTCTTGAAGCCGAAGCTCTTCGTAATCAACAACAACAATTAGCTGATATACAAGCCAAAGGTTCTCTACAAGCATATCAAGATGCTCAAAATTTATTTAAAGACCAAGCTGCTAGAGAAGCTGCTGCTGCAGGACAACTAGCTACCTTTGCCCCTGCTCAATATAAAGCTTCAGTAGGAGAACTTGGAGCTTTACAAAGTGTAGGAGAAGAACAACAAAGACAACAACAGTCTGCTTTAGATGAAGCATATAGACAATTCTTAGAAGAGAAAAGATTTCCTGAAGATACATTAGGTAGATATCAAGCTACCGTTCAAGGTTTTCCTGCTCTAAGACAAGAGATATCAAAGGTAACACCTCCACAACCTAGCATGGCTAATCAACTTATTGGTGGATTAGGAACTATTGGTTCTTTATATGGAGCTTACGGTGGATTCTCTCCAGGAGGTTTTGGTTCAGCACTACCTGGATATGGTCCAATTAAAAGAGCTTCTGGAGGATTAGTAAGTCTTCAACAAGGAGACTCTGTTGGGAGAGCTATGGATGATGAGTTAATGCAACAAGGAAATGTAGCAGCTCAAAATAGAGAACTAGACCAAATGAATCAAAGAATGCAATTAAAAAGAATTGAACCTGAGTTAATTAATAGATTTGTTGGAGAATATTATGCTAAGATGAATGCAGCAGATAAAAGTGAGGAAGCATTAAAATCGTTTTTAGATGAGTTTGGTGTTGGAGGAACACAAAGAAGAATGGCAGAAGCTTTAGATTTACCGATGTTACCTGCACAGTCAGCTCCTTTTAGAGTTGATGAAGAAGCTATGGAAACTGGTATACCTCCTGCAGGAATGGCTCCTTCTTATGAAGAATTAGAAGATAGATATTTAACAGGAGCAGGATACTCTCCTCTTGAAAGAGATACAGAAGAGTCTGGTGGCTTGTCTGGTATTTTTGATAAAATTTTTAAAGCACAAGGTGGTCCTATCTTACAAGCTAAAACAGGAACTACAGTAAGAGTCCCTGATTATTTACAAAATCTGATAGGGTCTCGTTTTGCAGGAGGACCTGGAGGAGTGGGACAACTTGATATTCAAGAAATGTTAAAAAGATTACCTCCTGCTGAGATTAGACAAATTTATAATCAAGCAGGAATAGATAACCAACCTAGTTCTAGATTTTTTTTAAGAGACGTATTTCCTAGTTTACAATTACCCAGAGAAAAAGTTGATACTATTGAACAGTTTATGGGACCTGTTAAACAAGCAGGAAGTAAACTTGTTAAAGGTATAAAGTCACTTGTTACAGAAAATGTACCAGAAGATGTAAAATTTATTTTAGATAATATTGATTCTCCTGATGACTTTGTACGATTAGTGTATGAAACAAATTATTCAGGAGGACCTGGACAAATTGTAAAGAATATGATTTCTACAGTTACCGAAGATGATGATTTATTAAATTCAGTTTTAGTTGGACAACGAGCTCAAAAAACTATTGATGAATTACCAGATGCTACGGTTACAAAATTAAAACAGGTTTATAATCAATTAAAAAAAGAAGGTCCAGAGTTAATAGAAACAGCTAAAGAAAAAGTTGGTCTAGATAAAAAAGAAGATAAAGATGATACAAAACAAATTACGGAAGTAGCAGACGGAAAAGTTAATAAAGAATTAGGAAATTTAGATAAATTTACAGGACTTGAGTTATCAATTCCAGGACAAAATAAATCGTTAGTGGATGAGTTAAGAACTGCTAATGAAGAAGTTATTAAAAAAGAAAATAAAATTTTAGATAAAATTGCTGAACGAGATGATAAATTAGCTGAACGAATTAAAAATGCACCTCAACAAGTAAAGACAGATTTATTTGCTTTAGCTGCTGAGAAGTTTACTGACCTTATGCAAAGCACAGAAAAAACTTTACCTGCTCTTGCAAAGGGAGTTGGAGAGTTTGTAAAAGAAGGAACAGGTATAGGTAAAGAAGCTCAAGCAAGAGAACTTGATTTAGAGAATATGGCAGTTGATTCCTTAAAAGACCAAGCAAAAGTATTAAGTGATAGATTTACTAGAACAGGTACGATTGTAGCAGGAGAACTTGATAAGTTAAAAATTTATAGTGACTTAGCTATTAAGCAAATAGAAGCATATGGTGATAAAGCTATGGACCTTATTAAAGTTATGAAAGATTTAAAAGGTATGTTACCCCAAGGAGATGCTTTAATTTCTAGAGATGGGGGAGCATACTTTACGAGCTTGGCTGAAGATATATTAAATAACAAGAAAACTGTTAGAGAAGTTATGGCTGAACTTGATGCAGCATCTAAACCTCCAAAATAATTATGGCAATATCTCCTTACACAGGTAGGTTTCAATCAGCTTATGAAGCTGTTAAGAATATAGAAGACCCTACCGAAGAAAAAATTAAAAGTTTGTTAGACGAACGAAACTTAACTTTAGATGAATTTAGAGAAGCTTCAAAAGAGTATGAAGAAGACATTGCTTCTGGTAAAGCTAGAGACTTACCAGGAACTGTAGCTACAAGACTATTAGGTTCTGCTTTAGATAGTGCAGGAGAAGTAGCAGAGTTTGTAGGACAATATGTAGCTCCTGAAACAACATCTCGAATTAAACAAGAAGTACAAAAAAGAATACCTGAAAGAAGAAGGCAGGAGTTTTTTGACCCTGCATCTGGAGGATTAATAGAAGACTTTGCACAGTTTGGAGCTAGTTTATTAGTTCCTGGCAAACTTGCTGCTAAAGCTACACGATTTCTTCCTGCTCCTAGACTTGTTAAAGATTCTTTTTCTTTTGGTACAGCTCAAACCTTTGCTTCTAGACCAGAAGAAAACTCTGTTAATTTTTTACTGGAAGAGTTTCCTCAACTAGAACCTTACTTAGCTAAATTAAAAGTAAATCCTAATGATACCGAGTTACAACAAAAGATTGATGGTATCATTGGCAATGCTTTAGCAGCAGGAGCTTTTACTACAGCTTTTAAAGGAGTATTAGGAACAGGAAAACTAACAGGTAAAGGAATATCAAAGATACTTCAAAAGATGGGAGTTGATGTCAATGGTGTGCTTAAAACTAATTTTACATCTAGATTTGGATTAGGAGATAAAGGATTAGCAGCATTATTAAAAAGACAATTTGGTGGTAAGAAAGCTGTTGAAGAAGCTAGAGGTGCTGTAGATGATTTACAACGAGCTGCAAAACGAGAGAAGGTAGACTCTAATACATTAAACGAAGCTATAGCAGGTAATAAACAAGCTTTATCATTATTAGCTACACAATCTCCTCGAACCTTAGAAGTTGTTAATCGTATTCGTCCTAATATTGATTATATGTCTAGGTATGTTCGTGATAATATTGCAATGGCTAAGACGATGAGAGTTAGAAAAAACGACACAGTTCAAGATATAGCTGAAGAGTTAGGAGTAGAACCAGAAGATATTTTAAAATTAAATAAAACAAATATTATTCAAACCGTTGATGATTTAAATTTAAAAATAGCAGACCCTTCTACCAGAGAAATTGTTATTCCGTCTTCGTTACAAATTATTATAGGAAAAAATTTAGGAGCTTATGTAAATCGTAGTTTTAAAATACACGATGACCCTGATTTTTTTCCTGATATATCTGTTAGAGAAACAGCCAAAAATTATTTAATTGACGACAAAGGACTAACTCCTATTGATGCTGAGGACACTATTAAATGGTTAACTGAAGGTATGAAAAAATCTAAAGTATTAGACTTTTTTGACAATGCAATTCGACCAAGAACTTCTAAAATCTTAATGGAAAAAGGAGACATAGCTCCTGCTATTAGAGCTTTGTGGGGAGAAGTAAAAGACCCTTATCAAAACTATGCAAAGACCTACGAAAAACTATCAAGGTTAGTAACAGAACATAAATTTTTACGAGAGATTAGAGATATAGGAATTAAAGAAGGTAGAATAAAACAAGGATACTCTGATGGTTTAAAGTCGTTAGAAGAGCTAGGAGATGCATCATTAGGTATTTCTTCAGGAGTACGTTCTGGTTTAGACAATCCTTTAAAAGGTTTATTTGGAGATAATGCATTTGCCAAAGGTATTAAAGATGGTACAGAAGTTATGTGGGGTAAAGATAATCCGTTGATGTCTTCGTTCTTAAAACTCAAAACCTTTTCACAAGCAGGACAAACTATCTTTTCTATTCCTACTCATGGTAGAAATATTATGGGTAACATGTTTATTATGATGGCTAATGGTACATTAAATCCTGCTAAAGGATACTCTGCTATGAAAGATACTATTAAAAGATTTTCATCTGGTAGTAGTGAAGAGTTTAGAAAACGTATGGGAGAGTATATAGAACTTGGCATTATTGACAGTTCAACATCTGCTCAAGCATTACGAGCTGTAGCAGGACAAGCATTTAAATCAGGACCTCAAGGTATTGCTGATAAAACTGCAGTTACAAGAGGAATAAAAAAATTATCAGACCAAGTAACCAGAGTTTACGAAGCTGAAGATAATGTGTTTAAAATTTGGAACTTTGAAAATTTAAAAGCTCAATATCGAAAAGCTTTACCTCAACTAAACGATGAACAATTAAAACAATTTGTAGCTGAACGGTCTAGAGATATGATGCCAAACTATGCTATGATTCCTAAGTTAATTAAAACACTACGATATACTCCTTTTAGTAACTTTGTGGCTTTCCCTTCAGAGATTGCAAGAGGTGCTAAGAACATTATTAAAAATACATGGAAAGATATATCAGGACAAACTGCAAAAGATTTAGGTATTACAGATGCTAATAGTATTGCTGCATTACGTGCTATTGGTATGCAAAGACTTGGAGGATTAACCGTAGCAGCTTTAATGGGTGATTATGCTGCTGAATATACAGCAGAAGCTTTTGGAATTACCAAAGAACAAAGAGCTGCATTAGATAAAGCAGGTGCTTCTTGGAATAGAGGGACAGCTAAAATTTATTTAAGTGAAGTTAATAAAGATAAGAACGGACATCTTGGAGTTGATTATCTTAATCTTGGTCCTGTTGACCCTTATTCTTATTTAAAAGTACCTACAAGAAAATTAATATCTTTGATAGAAAGTGGTTCAGAATATAATGAAGCTGAGATGAAAGATATAAGTGCTGAAATAGCTATGAATATTTTATCTCCTTTTGTTTCTCCATCTATGATTACGGAAGCTATTATTAAGTCTACGAAAAATCAACCTCTAACTCCAACAGACCAAGTTATTATGAATACTATTAAGAATGTAGGAGGTGCCTTAACTCCTGGAACTGTTAGATTTATTTTAAAACGTATGGAGTTTGAGCAGCAAAAAGATATATCTAATGACCCTGATGGAGAGATAGTATTAAATAGATATGGATACTCAATGCCAAAGGGAGAAGTAGATTTATTAGCTCTTCTAGGTTTAAAAAGAGGTAGACAAGATATTACTAATTCTTTTCGTAATAATTTAAATCCTATGTTAAAAGCTTTTGAAAGAGCTGACTATGAATTTTTAAAAGCCACAGGAGATTATCGAGGAGCTGATGCAGAAAAACTTATAACAGCATTTGATAATAGTCAAGCACTTAGAAGAAAACAAGCTCAACGTATTAAAAGTATGTTAGATGCATACTATGCATTAGGAATGGATGAAGTTCAAATGTCTAATGCTTTATCAAAAGAAGGAATACTAGGAGATAAATCAGGAGATGTAACAAAAATTTTAAACATATTAAATAATATATATGTTCCATCTCAAATACCTCCAATAGCTATGAGACAAGGATTATCAGGGGGTACAGGAGTACAATTACCGTTCAATGAACTATTGGCTATCATGAATAAATATAGTACAATGGGAGTAGAATAATACTATGACTGATAATATCATTATATTTCCTAAACCTAAAATAGTTCGTGAAGAATCAGATATTGTAAACAAAGAACAAATTAAAAAACAATATGATATAATTATTAAACAACAAGAAGAAATTATAAAACAAAGGAACGAAATATGGCAGACATGACAATGATATGGAATGCAATACTAACAATGGCAATCGGTGGATTTTTATGGTGGATACGTTCTACGTCCTCTGCTATTAGTAAAGTAAAAGAAGAAGCTGCCAAGTCTAGAGAACAAATGGCATTAACCTATGCTACAAAAGAGGATGTAAAAGACGATGTAAAACAAATTCTCCAGAGATTTGATAGACTTGAAAGTAAGATAGATGACATGCTTAGGAGGGCAAAGTAATGAGTGTATTTCAAACATTAAAAGCAATATATGGAACAGTAAAAACTGTAGGTTCAAATTTAAAACGGTCTAATTTAAGAAAAGAAGATATTAGTTTAATTAAAAGTGTTTTAAAAAATAACAAAGAACTTAAACCTCAATTAGATGCAATAGATGAGTTAAGAAAAAAAATTAATACAAGTGAAAAAGCTTTAAATAGTAATAAAGGTATAGGTCCTGCCATAGCATTTAAAAATAAAAGCTCATTAAACAAAGCTAAAAACTCACTAAACAGTCAATTAAAAAACTTAACAAAAGAAGTTAAAAAAGATGATAAGTTAAGTGATGCTTTACAAGTACCTAAATCATTTAAAACTAACAAACAACCTCCTAAAAAAGGTCTTACAAAAGAAGAAAGAAGATTAGAAAACCAAAGACAAAAAGATTTAAAAAAACAAACGATTGCACAAATGAAAGAAGACCGACTAGGAGGAATCCTTGGTAGAACAGGTAGACTTACAGGAGTGTTACCATATGCATCCCCTGGTATAGGACAAAATATTTATCGAATCCCTAGATTAGGTGTTACTTACGGTGCAGGACAAGAGTTAGGATTAATTGATAAAAACAAAGGAGGAGATATTAATGAAGGTCTTAAAAAAATTCCTGCAGGTCCAAAAGGAGAAGGACTCAGAGCTTTAAAAAAAGAGAACCCTAGTCTTGTTAGGGAACAATTTAAGTATGCTAAAAAAGGTGGTAAGATATTAGCTAAGAAGAAAAAGAAAAAGAAAGTTAAATACGTAGGAGTCGGTAAAGCTCTACGAGGATATGGAAAGGTAAGACGTGTCTAAGAAAAAGAAAAAATTCAAAACTAAAAAGATATCCCTTGGTGATAAAATATTATATAATCCTAGAGTTATAAGTATTTTAGATATGTTAAGACCTACTGATGGAAAAGTAGGACAATATGGGTTTTTTAAAACAGGAGGATATATTAAGTGTCCTACAAAAAAGAAAAAGAAAAAACCTAGAGGAGTAGGTGCAGCTTTAAAAGGTTATGGAAAGGCACTTTCATAATGATTAAAAGATGGAAATACTTTTCCGAAGATGAGCTTCGTTGTAAAGGAACTGGTGAAATTAAAATGGACGAAGAGTTCATGACAAAGCTTATAGAGTTACGAGAAAAATTAAATCAACCCATGATTATTACCTCTGGATACCGTTCAGAAGAACATAATAATAGTATCGGAGGAAGTTACAAATCTGCTCATATTCGTGGACTAGCAGTAGACGTAGGGTGTAGTGGAGCTAAAGCTTATAACATAGTTAAACTAGCTATGGAGTTAGGGTTCCAAGGTATTGGTATCAATCAACATGGTCCACATGAAAAACGATTTATTCACTTAGATACTATGACCTCAGAAGTAATAGGAGTTTCTAGACCTTGGATATGGTCTTATAAATAATCTTCAGGATTCATAGTAGAGCAGGTTTATTATGGACCCTATATCAGCTATTGGAATAGCAACCACAGCATATAATGCCATCAAACGAGGATTCAAAGTTGGCAAAGAAATTGAAGGTATGTCCAAAGACCTTGGACGTTGGATGGGTGCTATACAAGATGTTAAAGAAGGACATAACAAAGCTAAAGGACGAACCTTTGGTTCTGTTGAAGAGGAAGCATTAGAGTCTTTTGCTGCTTTAAAAAAAGCACAACAGATGGAAAATGAACTTAGAAATTTTGTTAACTTGTCTTATGGTCCTAATGCTTGGGCAGAGGTTTTACGAATACAAGCTCAAATTAGACTTAAAAAGAAAGAAGCTTTAAAGGAAGCTCAAAGAAAGAAGGAAAGAATAATAGAATACGTAGCTATTGGAGCTTTAATCGTCATCCTCATTAGCTTCTTTAGTGTCGTATTCTATATTCTTTTGCCTGATATTAAAAGCTTGGTCAAATAACTTTTGAACTTTTTGTTCTCCAATAATTTTCATATACTCTACAATCTCTTCTTCGATTGTTTCTACACTAACCATACTATCTTTTTCTGGTTTAGCTCCTCTAACTCTGGATAGTAATTCTAAAGCTTTTAATGCACTATTAGTATGCTTACCCTCCTTAGCTACAGAGTATTGTCTTTCTACTTCGGATATAACATCTACGGTTGTCGTCAACTCACTTTCAAGTTCTTCAACTCTGGTTTTAATCTCTGAGTTTTGTAGTAATCTATACCCTTGATTCTTTGCAGACTCTGGAGAATATCCTGCAGCTTTTGCAGCTTCTGTTGCATTTCTATGTAAGATATAGTTTTGACAGAACTTCTCTTGTTTTTCGTTTAAAGCCATTCAACTATCCAATGAAACAATCCTGCTACTAACCCTGTTACAACTCCGTATAAAATAATATCTTTTGTCCTACTTGGCTGTTTATTTCTCATACGTGTTAAAGGATTTAAACTAGTTTTTAAAAGTTGTAGTTTTTTATTTTTTAATTTGTAAGCCATGAAAATCCTCCCATAATTAAAAATGTTATAATAATATAACACGTAACTTCATAATACATTGAGTCTATTTCTTTTAATTTACACCATATATATTCTAGTATATTCATCTATATATCCTTACTTTAGGGTTACTAGCATCAACCTCTACAGGTTTACAAACAGCTTTATACTTCTGACCTCTGGGTACAGCAGGTTGTCGCATTATTGCTCTAGCAAAATATTTACATCTATTAATATCTGCAAATATCATATTACTTTCTTGTTGTACGTTACCTAAGTACAATACTAATAAAAATACTGTTGTCACTTTAAGTTATCTCTAGCTACATTCTTAGACTTTTCAAAGCTTCTCATTGCTCCAAGTCCAAGTAAAGACATAACTAAAGTAATTAATCCTTCAACCTCTAATTGTGGAGGTATAACTTCAGGAAACCATATGCCTGTACACCAAGTTAAGATAGGTCCTACGAAGAACTGCCATAACAGTCCTAAACAACAGACCCACATAATTGCAGGACGTGCTCCAGAAACAAATAAGCTAGGATGTTTTGCTTGTTCTTTGTTGACTTCTATTTGTGATTTAGCTAACTCTTGTGCATGCTTCTCTGCCATAGTAGATAGGTCATGAGCTAGTTGCATTTGTTTATCTTTATCTTTTATGAACTTGCCAAGTAACTTTGTAGCAGGTCCTATTAGTGCAGTCAATGCCATTATTTTTTCTCCTTTTTAATACAGAGTGCTGATACACCCTCTTTGTGATTACATACAATATATATTTTTAATTGTTTAAAATTTCTCCACACCTGTCCAATTTTCTTTACCCACCATTTATCATCAAAGACAGATATATGAACATTCTCTCCTTTAAATTTCCCTTTTTCAAAAACCTTTTTAGCTTCCTGACAACATATATTTAAATACACTACTTTGTTACTGTAAGAAAATATTTTATTTAATACCCAATCTATATCTTCTTCAGCTACATGCTCAAGAACATCTGTGCAAACAACGACATTAAATTTTCCTTTAGGAAGTTTACTATATTCTGGATAAGCAGGGTCATATAATTTATAAGAATCAATACCCCAGATATCTTGCACAGGTTTTTCTAAACCGTCAAAATATTTATGATTAACATATGGGTAAGCTTTACCACAACCATAATCAAGTAAGGTCTTACATTTATTTTGTTCAATAATTGCTTTGATAGGTTGAATATTTGGAATCAAACTAATACCTTTAAACTTACCTTCTTCATGTAAATCTTTATATGATTCAATTAAATCATAATATTTTTGTGAAGGTTTACTCATTTTAGTGACTCCGTAAAAGTTCGTAATGTATTTTTTTCATCTATCTTTTTCCACAACTCACTAACTAATGTGTTTTCCCCATGAAATGTATAGTTAACTCCCATCGTAATATCAGCTAAAATTTTCTCACAATCTTGAGCCATAGCTAATAGTTCTCCTGTTGTCCAAAAATCTTTATCATCAACCCCAACTTTAAAATACTTTGGTCTTGGTTCTTCATCTTCAGCACCTGTAGTTTCTTTTTTCATTTCTTCTGTAGGTTCTTCTTTTAAACAACAATCAAAACCAAATAAATGCATGTCACGAAACCCCATGGTATGTAACATACCGATTGTTCTCATAGCTGCACAGGTACCTCCTGTAATTAACGTAGCTCCAGGAGGGATACCTATCTCTGGATTTAAGGTAACTTGGTTGTTTACAATTCCTGCTTTTTGTTCTGCAGGGTCTCGTAAAGACTCTGTAAATGCATGCCATCCCCAAACGTGGTCTGTTCTATGTTTTAAATATTTCGTTACAGAAGGGTCTGTCATTGAAGCTACAAAAAATTTTGTTTGTGAATGTATATCTTTAAATAACGATTTACGAACAATACCATGAGTGCTTGTACCTTCAATAGACCTAGGGTCTAAAACTGTACATCCCCAAGGATAAATATTTTCTTTTAATAAAAGAGGATAACTATGTTTAACACACATAATTATAGGATTATTTAATTTTTTAATTGTATCTTTGAGTTCTTGCATATCAATAAACGGTCCTGCAGATACAATAATAGCACTTCTAGTATGTGTTCTATACTTATCTAACCATTTATCTGGACCAATCAAACTTAAATTTTCTCGGATGTTTGACCTAATATATGTTTTTGGCACACAATCTCTAGGGTTAACAACGATAGGAACTTGCTTTAACTTACTAGGAATGTCATCTAATTTTTCATCGTGAATAACACAAGCTAAATGTGTGTGTCCTCCACCTACAACTCTATCCCCTGAAGGTAAAACTCGTCTACGTTTTTCTTTTAAACTTTCATATAAAACATTTACTCCTTGATAATCTTCAGGAGGAATTAAGTCTTGTTCATCCTTCGTAAAGAAATGGTCAAACACTACAACTGGAATATGTTTTAAATTTTCATAATCACTCTTTACTGTAGGAATACTATTACCTCCTCCAATTAAAGCAAGGTCTATTTTTTTATTATAATTTTTAAGAGTTTCTCTAGAGTTTCCTTTAAGAACAGTAAAATTAAATGTTTTATTTTTCTCTTTCATCTTATTAGCAAACTCTGTAAATCTTTTTATTACAGCATCAACTTTATTGTGAGCTTTAAAATTAAATTCTTCTTCGTCAATTTCTGAATTAGCATCTTCAAACAAATCAAAACCATAATAAGTTATACTGTCTTGAGTTTCAAAAGCAGCTAATGCCATTTCAATAGCACGACCTCCATTCCAAGTTCCTACTTCTAATATACTTTTAGGTTTGTAATGTCTAATTAAATCAGCTAACTGTTCATATCTGTTTGGTTTAATATCTGGAGATACTGTGTCAGGTAAATCAAATAATCTTTTACCATCTTTATCTCTTATAGATGAAAGCTTCGTAGGATTTACTTTACCTGCAAAATGTGTAAAGTAAGATTTAACAAAATCTAATTTTAATACTTTGAGTCCATGTGTAGCATATAAATTTATTAGTCTTTGTAGAACAAATGAATCATGCCATTCTCTGTATTGTAATACTTCTCCTGAAGTAAAAGCACTAACTAAATCTTTAAGTAAATCTTTTGTAGCTTGATGATTTAAATTAAAAGCCATAAAAAATGGATGGTCATCTAAGAAAGCTAAGTGAGCTTTATCATTTAAGTTAGCTAAGATATCTTCTTTAGTTAATCTTTTTCTAAGATAGGTATCAGCATCTAACCAAATTAACCAACCCTCATTAACTTTATTTAATTGTTCTTGTAAAGCAAATATTTTATTTGACCATTTTAAAACATCTAAGCTAGGATTATAAGCTATCTTTTTATCTTCCGTACCATCATGTTTTTTGAAATCTTCAAAGAACTTTTTTCTACTCTCTAAATTATTCATATCAACATACGTATACTTTGGTATAGAATAACTTGTTAAACTACAATCATGATGATATGCAGTAATATTAATAGAACTATCTAAATTTTCCGATAAAGAATTTAACATTAAATGTCCAGAATCCTTTAAAATATCTTCGTTAAAAGATGTAAACAAATTAATTTCTGTCATCTTGTTTCTCTTTTATAGTGTCTAACATAGCTAATCCATCTACAGCATCAGCAGCTTTGGATACTAAGTCCACAACATCTTTAATCATGTCAGGATGTTCTGGAATACTTGTAGGATTTGCAAGTAAAATTTGTAAATTTGTAACAGCTTTATCTCTTTCAGATTCAAAATGTTTATAAGCTGTATCTAATATTGTATTACTAATCTTCGACATGTTTTCCTCCTGTTATATTTATCCATTCTCTGTCGTTATGCCACTCAATAATGTAAGGTGAATCATCACTTCGAGAAGGATTCCAATTAGGAAACCAAGGACCTCCAGTAGTAAAGTGAACATTTTTTGGTTTTGGTTTTATAGGAGAATGTCCATCTAACCAATTCCATTCTTCAGGAATTTTTCCTATGTCAACTTCTTTATCTGGTAACCATTCAAATCCATGTAACCATCTACCTGATTTTGTATTCACAGCTTCAACTGTTAAAGGTTTATTTAAAGGATGAGCACAATTAAACATCATTAAACTTGACCAATTTTTTCTACGATATGGTTCTTGAAGTTGATTGTCCATTTTAATAGTAGCTTTAGGTTCATACTTGTGATGAACACACCACAACGGATAGTAAGGGTCATTACATATATCAAATAACTCTTTAATATCAGCTCTGATATACATGTCAGCATCCATATACAAAGCCATACCTTCATACATATTTAAATGAGGTACTAAAAATCTAGTAAAACTAAAGTCTGTTGAGAAAGGTCTTTTATCAATATCATCATATCTTTGACCATCTTCATTAATAGAAAACTTTCTATTATATAATCCCATTCTTTCAACTGTGCTAAGTTTTATAGGTTTAATTTGAACAGGAACTGATGATATTCTTTCTATTGAAAACTTTAAAACTTCATAAGCAGCTTTATCTTTTTCATCATATCCTATGTAAACATTATATATTTTATTATCTTTCATATATCTCCTTAAAATTTATATTCGTGGTCAATAAACCAAGTGCCTGCTTCAGCTCCCATACCTGTTCTTTTTCTTTCATAAGCAAATTTAAACTTACTTTTATAAAACTTTTTTGTAGCATAAGCTCTAAACTTTGAACCATCGTGTTCGTTATCTAAATCATGATAGTACCTATACCCTAAAGAATCAATAGCATATAAGTTTGAAAAAAACATATTAGACATCCATAGTAGTGTCATCCCCATTAGTATTATTTTCATTTATTCTCCTATAAAATAAAGGGAGATTTTTACGTCTCCCTTGAAAGGTTATTTAATTTGAATCTGTTTCGGCTTTTGTTCTTCTGGTATGATTTGTTTTAGTTCAACACTAAGTATACCATTCTTAAATGTTACGTTCTCTACGTGTAACGAATCGGCTAAAACAAAGTTTCTTTCAAATGAACGATGAGCTATTCCTTTATGTAAAAATTTTCCGTCAATCTCTGTACTCGAAAAACCTCCAGAAGCAATTTTTAAATGAGTATCTTTTAACTCTACGTTCAAATCTTTTTTGTCGAACCCTGCTAATGCAAACTCAATGATATAAGTGTCTTCTCCTTTTTTAATTATATTATGAGGAGGATAGCTTATATCCAAAGGTTTAGCTGTCGATGCAAAGTCAAACAAGTTATCAAAACCAATAGCTTGTTTTACAAAGTCATCAAAGTCTCGTCCAAAATTATTATTTAATACCATATTATTTTCTCCTTATATTAAGCAAGTATAAAATAAGAGCCCACCATTGGCACTCTATTTTATAATTATAGCAAACTTAAATAATTAAATCAACACTTTTATTATTAATATTACACAAATTATTATAACAATATAATCAAACATTTATTATTCCTATTGTATTTAATATAGCCATGACTATTACATAGATGCACCAAGCACCCATGCAAATAGCCATAAAGTTAACTATATATCCACCAATTCGCACGAACCACTTTTGCATGCTAACTCCTGTGAACCTCTTGTATTATCTTCTGTTTCATATTCTTGTAACTTACTCCAATCAATATTCTTTGGCATCTTAGACTGTAACTCATTGTACTGCACTTCATCTATATCTTGATAAGGTGCTTGCTGATATGTGTGGTCTGAAAAAGGTAAGAATGATATACCAGATAGTGTATCAAAATTATCCCAACACCAGTTACCTACATTAATCCATTCATGTTCTTTAACAGATATAGTTACTGATGGTTTATGTTCACACCAATGTTGTGCATAACATTTCCATATCTCTAACTGTTCAATAGCAGTCATAGTGTACCTAAAGATAGCACTAGGGTCTGCTTTCATAGGAAAAGAAAAGACAGAGTTATTAGGTTGCATCACATCATCCTCACAAGGTATGCCTTGGTCTGCCATAAACTGTGTTAATGGGTCTTTCTTATCTCCTCTTACTGTTCTAATATAATATGGATTGTGTCTAGCATGGATACCACTAGCACTATCAACTAATTGACTAACTGTTCCTGAAGGTTTAACACATGTAATAG
>VTLG01008840.1_pt1 | contig 27035 bp, 51 predicted proteins | sample 4694571 | NCBI WGS metagenome assembly VTLG01 (sample SAMN12604809, study PRJNA352737) | marine metagenome | biome: ENVO:00000447; feature: ENVO:00000209|ENVO:00000569|ENVO:01000036; material: ENVO:00002151; isolation source: viral sequences binned using virsorter ...
CTTCACCGCCTTCGATGGGTAGTCTTGATCCTGCGTAACGTGCAAAAATAACCCAATCACCTTTTTTACACCACGGTCCCGTTGGAAACTTTTCTTTGTCATAGTAGGCCAACGGTCCTACTTTTAATACATAACCGCAATTAGTTGCGATACGTAATTTTTCTAATGATTCTTGTGCAATTAAAATTCCACCTTTAGTTTTTTCTTTAGGTGTAAATGGTAAAACTAAAAGTCTCCAACCTGATGGTTCAGGTAATTGCTCTTTTTGTTTTTGAATATTTTCTGGATTTAATGGTTCAGCTTCCTGACCAATTTTTTTAGCTTCTTCGTATTTTTCAGAAAGTGCGTTCCTATGTTTTGGAATTTCCTTTTCCGATGTCGATAACGTTTCCTTGTTCATTTTCTTGCTCCTTCTGTTTTAGCAGGTTAGAGATTTCCTGAAGCGCATACTGATATGCACGTGCTTGTCCTAACATATACTGATATTTCTCCATATTGTCAATACCACCACTAATCATGGTGTCACCAATTCTTTGAAGATTTTGTTGTAAAACTTTTTGTAACTTAGCAACGACTACTAATGGATCCACTTATACCAAACCTTTATAGTATTTTGCATAAGATGGATTTGAAACTTTTTTACCACCAAGATCACCTTTAATATATCTTCCAATATATCCACCTTGATTAACTTTTACTCTTCCACCTTTTTTATACGTTGCTATTTTACTTCTTCCTTTAATTTCTTTTCCTGGCATTATTTCTTACCTCCATTATTTCTAAATATTTGTGTTCCTTTTATACCAAAAATACTCGCGCAGACAAGAATCCATAAATTTGTAAACCAGGTCGGCAGTGCCTGAAAATGCTCGAAAAAGGTCTTAATCTTCTCCATAGCCGCCGGATCGTCCGACCAGACCCCCCAAGCGAGCACCAAAATGGGCAACGTGAGAATCGCCAAAACTACCTCGTCCTTGTAGTCGTTTTGACGGGCTTCTAAAAGTTTGCCCTGGTAAGCTTCCTCGCCTCGGGCCATTTTTTCTGCGTGCATGTACTGAGCATCAGCCATACGCATTTTTGTCTCTTGTCTTTTTTTATAGATATGACTACCAGCGCTCATAGCCATTTTAATTGCACTAAACCACATTAATTCCTCCCATTCGGTCTTGGTTTCATTCTAGCGAGTGTTAATCTGTTTTCATTCGCCATTTCTTGCTTTTCAATTGAAGTATCAGCTCTTAATTCAGCTAAATCTTCATTTTGGTCTAATTTATCTTCTTGAATGCCTTGATTCATCATAGCCTTCATTTTATCGATATTTAACTTCTCTTGAGCTTCTTTTCTCTTCTGTTCATTGTCAATTGCTCTAATATCAAGCTCTCTAGCTCTTAATTTAGCAATTGGGTCATGATCAAACTGAGAAGTGACCTTTTTCTCTTCATTTTTGAAGTCTTCCATCATTTCAGCGATCAAAATAGCCTTTCTAGCTTCAATTTTTTGCTGTAAAGGTACCATTTGTTGCTGAATTTGCGGATTTTGTTGCATCATTTGCTGCATTTGCGCTAATTGTTGCAATTCATCCTTAAATTCTAGTTCAATTTGCTCTTGTGCCATTAAACTTATGTGTTCTAAGCAGTTTTTTTCCACCGCAGCAGTCACCATAGGTGCTGTTCTCACCATATTTGTTGCTAAAAAGTTTAAGTGAGCTGTAATATGCGCTCTATGGTCTTGTCCAGGGAAAGCTTGGAACGGTAAACCAGCTAAAGCATCAATATGTTCTAATGCAGGGTCTTTTGGCATCGGTTGAGGTGGTTTTTTTAAAATTAAATCTATATCTTTTACACCCAACGCTTCATACATGTTCCGATAAATTTCATATTGATTATGAATTTGCGGATTTGAAGCTGCCAATTGCAGTTCCGTTTGTGCGAGGGAGATTCTCTGAGTTTGAGAGAAAATATTTGGATCTGCAACTGGCAATATATCTACTCTGTCATCGAAGTCTAATTGTTTAATTTGTCTTTGACCACCAACGACATCATACGGATAAATCGGAGGTAGATATAATTTGAAAATTCTTGCTAATAATCCAAACTCTTTTTTCATCGCAGCATATAATCTTTTATGGATCGCAGACATTACTCTTGATCCTCTTTCCAACATAGCCACTGTCGTGCCCACTGCTGCTTGTTGATTCCCGTCTCCTACTTGCAGGTCCGCAATGGATGCGAATCTTTGTCCTGCAGATACCACGACACCCATAAGTTGTAATAAGGTCTGTGATGGTTCCTTAAATGGAAGCATCATAAAAGCATCTTTTAAGTTTCCACCAGGAGCATCTACGTCTCTAAATTCTCCAGGTTGGATTGATTGCGCTTCATCTCTCATTTTAATTCCACGCATTTTAAATCCGGCAGGTAAGTTTGACAAGGTTCCAGCGTCCAACAATTGTCTTAAAGCTGCAGTTGCTGTTCTTGATAGTCCACCTATCATGTGTAATAAACCAAAACCATAAAAACCAAGTCCTGGTAAAAATTTAAAGTGAACAAAATAGTTAATTTTATTTTTCATCGGATCACCGACTTCGTAGTTTCTTCTAATAGATAAAATTTTTCTTGTGCCTTCTTCTAAAGTTACAATGTAAGGAAGTTTAATTCCTGTAGGTTCACCATTCTCACCTACATCTTCAAATCCTTCTAGGTCTACATTTACATGGCATTCTAAAATAGAATACATTCTTTCATCTCTACCTTTAGAAACACCTTCTAAAGCTCTTTCTTTTTTCTCTGCTTCAGTTTCATTAATGTGAGTTGGATTAACTTCTATATCTCTATAAAATCCTCCCACTTGTTGTTTTCGTAATTCATTTTCTGACATTCTAACAACGTGAATAATAGATTCACAATCATCTAATGAAGTTGCTGTATAAGGTACTACTAAATCATCTGCAGGAACAAATTTAGAAACTGCTCTTTGCATTAATTCATCGTAGTAAACTTTTTTAAATGTTGAACCAGCTAATGGTAAATTAAATAACATTTGATCAAACTCAGGTTCATATTCTTTCATCTGATCCATCAATTGATAGTTCATAAAAGATTTTACTCTTTGAGATTGTTGTTCTTTGTCAGGTGTAGGTAAACCAATTATTTGAGTTCTAACTGGACCTTCTGCTGGTAATAATTCTTTATAAGCTAAAGCTTGAAACTGAGTTACAGCTTCAGCAAGTACTGGGTGAGTTGCACCGGATGCTCCTTTAAATGGTTCTGATCTATCATCATAATTAAATCCTAATAAATCTAAACCACTAACATAAGCTCTTTCCCAATCTTTTCTTGAAGTTTTATAATCTGAATAATCTTGATGAAGTTTACTTCCTAATCTATCTAAAACATCATCCGGTAATAATTCTGCTAAGTTAGCATAATGACCCATATCTTGACCTGGATTCATAGCTCCCGGTTCAAAGTTTATATCAACACTGCCATCCTCATTCTGTTGTACATCAACAGGATTCTCTACATCTTGTTGAACTTCCTGTTCTGCGACTGCTACCTCTTCAGGATTAGGAATATTTAGTGTTTGCCTTACGTTTGGTAAAGCTTTGTCTATTTCTGCCATTTGTTTTCTCCGATATTGTAGTTGTAACCTGTTTTGAGGGAATATTCAACCCTTGTGGATTAGGCCCTCTTTTAGGGGGTACTGTGGTTGTTAGTTTTCTAGTAAGGGTCATAATCAGGGAATACATCCTTTGGTTTAGTTCCTTTTTTCTTATGAATTTGTTTAGTTGTTTTATCTTTAGCAAATGCTTCAAGTTCTGTTAAATCAGTCATTGCATCATCTACAGTGGTATACTTAACATCCCAATCTACGTCCGTAGCTTGTTGGTCCATTCTTCCTTCTATTTCCTTAAAAGAAAATTCGTCAGGTGGTTTTTTACCTTTTGTCGTTTCATCTGCTTGACCTTTTACATAGTCTAACTCATATTCTTTATTGTAAGCTCCACTTTTTGTTTCATATTTTCCTGTTTTAGGAGTTACTTGAATACTTACATCTCCAGTGTCCATGTCATAAATCATATCTACATCATCACCACCTTCAAGCGTACCTCTCTTAACAACTTGTCTTTCTTTGTAAGCTACTTGTTTAGTCACATCCTCACCTTCGTTCCAGAGCTTTTTAACAAGACCAGGAAACCATTCTGGCATACCTTTAATTTTTTCTACTGTCGGTCCTAAATAAGGTTGAGCTTTTTCTAAAACTTTTCCAAGTTTAAAATATTTTCCAACGATAGGTAATGCTGCAAGAGCAGTTATACCTTTTAAGAAAGCTCTTCTACCTGGACTCTTTGGTGATCCATCTTTAAAACCTACACGGCCGCCTTCATTAAACTTTGTAATTCCTAAATCTTCTAAAGTAAGTCCTAATTTTTTAATAGCTAAATCCTCCATTTCAAATCTTTTTTTATCAGTTAATTTAGATAAAGGTGTTCCATATTTCCATTTAGCAAAAGTATCTGCTAACCTTTTAATTTTAGATCTATTTGAATCTCCAATGCCTCCAGCGTCAAAACCTACACGGCCGCCTTCGGCTGCTTGCCAAGGGCTTATTTCTGGTTTAGGTAAATTAGATTTTCTTTCAAACTCTGCAGCTCGTTGTTGCCTTAAATCTAAAACATATTGATCTGCTTCTGCTTGAATCGCTTTAAAGTCATCTGGTAATTCTTGTGGCATGTCCATATAATCTTCACCAGTTTTATAAGCTTGTAATTGAGAATAAACATCCTTACCATATTTATCAATTATATAATCTCTTTTTTCTTTTGCCGTTACTAACCCTCCAGCTAAAACAATATTTGCTAAAGCTTCAGGAGTAGACGCTCCTGATTTTAAATCACTTAATACAAAGCCAGCCTCTAATGGAACTACTAAAGGTGCTAATGTTTTACCAGCTACTCTACCCGCAGCTTTTATACCTTTCCAAATTGGTTTTCTTGCTGTATATGCTCCCGCTGCTCCAGCTCCTGCCGCTGCTTCTGGTAATATGCTTCCTGCTTCTGTGCCGTCGGCTGCTGATGCTAAAGTAGAAATACCTACCGCACCAATTGTTCCTGCTATAAGAGGTTCAACCAATTTTCCAAATCTAGGGATAGATCCCAATGCTTTTATATATCGGCTATTAGCAAGTTCTGAAGTACCTTGATATTTTTTTAAAACGTTTTTTCTTTCTGTAAGAGTATTAGCATTCATCATCGCTCTATCAAAAAGGTTTGTAATTTTTGTAGGCTTGCCTCCAGGGACTTTATAAGTCTCTAATCCTTTTAATGTTTCTCTTAATTTAGTATTAATAGGATGCTTAAGATCTGGTATTCTTATAGTTTGAGGTTTAATACTGATTTCACCTGTAGCACTTAATTCAAAACCACCTAAACGATGGCCTGTTTTTTTAAAAAAATCTGATTGTAAATTATTTAAAGCTTCCGCAATAGGAACTTTTTTACCATCAATTATAGTATGTGTTTGTCCTTTTTTGGCTGCTCTAAAAAGAGATAGCACTTTGTTGTCATAATACTTACCTTTATAATCATTTAATTTATCTGTAATAAATTCTATTCTTGTATAATTTTTTCTATAGTTAGGAAAATTTTTCATTAAAGAATCAATATCAGTATGATCTCCGGCCATTTTAACAGCTCCTAATTTTGAAACTGCTCCACTTAATTCCGAAAGAAGTTTAATCTCTGATTTTGGTAAACCTAATAATTTAGCTTTATCTACTACTCCAAGATTTCCTGCAGCATCTGTTAACCCTACAAAATTTTTCTGAAAATCAGAATTAATATAGTCTAATGGTGTTTTTATTTTATTATATAACTCTGTTGCAAATCTTTGAGGTTGTTTTGTGTATAACTGCCCTAATTTTCTTAATCTTGTAATAAACTCCCCGCTAGCTTCTGCCATAGATTTACCAGTAGCATTAGCATATAATCTAACAAACTGACGATTTTTTTCAGCGAAAGAAACATTGGGATCTTTCAATAATTTTTGATTAGATTTTATAACTTTATCTAATACCTTAACATCATCAAATATTTTTTGAGCTTTATTTTTAAATAGTTCATTAGGATTTAAACCAGCTCTCTCAAGAGAATTTTCAACGAAAGCTCCACTTATTTTTCTATTTATACCTACAGTAACTGCTTTTGCTATGTCAGTAGCTGAATCTACATCAGGGTTCTTTTTCATATAATCCAAAATAGCATTATGAACCATGTCTCTTTCTGCCTTTGGAATTTGAAACCCTGGAATTGTTTCTGCTATTTTAGATACATTTAATTTTTTATCTTTTAATAATTTATTATAATAATGAGTAAAAGTTCTTTTTTTATGTTTACTATCTATTTTAATAACTCCTTCATCGGCTAAAGTTTGTGTAACTTCAGGTGCAGAAAGTCCTTCATTTAAAAGTTCAATAGCTCTTTTTTCTAATTTAGGAAAAACTTTTTCTTTTTTACTTCTTTTAAGAAAAAAATCTTTATCACCGACAACATCTTGGCCAACATCGATGGATACATTAGACCCAGAATCTTTTATAAGTTGAGGAAGACTTTTATCAAAACTTCCAGGTTCTCCTTTTTTTATTAAATCATCTATATAAGATTCAAACTTATTTCTTTGGTCTAATTTTTTAAAATAAGGATTATTACGATTAGCAAATCTTTTTTTAAGTCTAGCTCTTTCTTGATTATTTATATCAGTCCAATCCACTTCGATGTTATTACTTTTCATCCATTGTGACATTCCTTTGGGCATATCCTCAATGAGTGTTTTTGCACCTTGTGTCAGCTTCATTGAATCAGACTTAGTTAAAAAATCTTTTCCCTCTTCTAAATATTTATGAATACTTTCCCAATCACCTCCTCCTGCAATTTGAGTTCTAATTTCAAATTGAGAAGGGGCTCTTTTATTTTTCTTTTTAAAAGCTTTAACAAAGTCTTTATATTTCTTTTCTGTTGCCTTTTTTACTGTATTTAGATAAGCAGAAGATGCTCCACCACCACTCCCTTGAGCAAACCCAACTCTATTAACAGCCGGACGCGTAAGATACGCCATCATCTCATTATATTCGTGAATCTTCATTATAGTTTCAGTATATCGATTAAGCCGCCGTCGGCGTTTTTAGTTCTGTCTGTTGGATCAAATTCTTCTAGTATCTGTCTCTGTTTAGCTTCTTGCTCTTTTGCTTTTCTAATCTTTTCTGCAGAAACAACACTTTGATCATAGCCATAAGTTTTTTTAGGAACAAAATCAAAAAGTTTCTTGTCTTGAAGAAATTTATTTAAATCATTAAGACTTCCACCTGCTCTATCAATAACTAATAAATCATCTGCCCAAGCATCCATTACATCTAAAGCATTTTCACCAAAAGTTTTTCTAAAAATATCTATTGGATCTTTGTTTGCCATGTATCTTTCAATGGCTTCTTTTTCTGTTGCGTCCGGTATTTTTATTTTACCTGCCTTAAGATTTTTATGTAATATTTCTCTAACAGCTGCTCTTACAATTCCAATTTTAGGGTCCAATGATCCACCCGGCCTATATGGATTCTTTATAGATTTATTAGCTATGTCCTTCATCTCATCAGCTGCCTTTTTAATACCTGTCATCTTATCCTCTAAGCCTTTCATCAAGTCGCTCGTCTCTCCAGTCACGTCGCCCGTTGCTATATCCTTGGTTCTTTTCTTAACGATTTCTGTAGCTGCATCTGCTGCCATGATGCCTTCACCTTCTTTAATAGGCACCACCTCGCCTTTTTTCTGGGTCTTAGGTTTTGCTTTAAATATATCGTCTATTTGCTTTCTTAAAAGTTTAGATACTTCTCCAAATTCTCTTCTTGCAAAATCTAGAATTTGTTCCTTACTCATTCCTTCTTTTGCTCGATTTCTAGCTGCTTTTAAGAATCTGAAAATTGCTACACCTGTGTCTATGTATTTTTTAACCATTAGTAGTACACCCTCTTAGTTTTTATAATCTTCTCATCCTTATAATCTTCAGGATGAGGAATCAATCCCCCTTGCCTGAATCTCATAACAGCCTGAGTCATACTGTCAACCAAGTCGTCGTGATCCCCATAAGGAAACGCCGCGCATTCTTCGATTACTTCTTGCGCGAAGTTTTTATTAGTGGGCGCCCATATCGTTCCACTCTCAAATAGTGGTGCGACCGAGTTAACACGTGTATGTTTATCATTTCCTTTGCTTGGAGTAAAGTTAATAACTGGTATTCCCATGTTTCTTAATTCATACGTCAAAGGTAGTCCTGATGCCTTTGCTTCAATCAAAACAGTCTCCGGCTGCCAGTAATCATATTGTTCTTTAGCAACTCGTCTTAGTTCTGGAAACTCGTATCTACCTTTAATGGCATCAACTAAAATTAAGTTTGCAGGTTTGTCTTCATTTTCTCGAAACACGCCCCACGTAGTGATCGCACTATAGTCAGCTGTTTCTTTTTTCATAAAAGCTGTATCGTAAGATTGTATCACGTGCTCTAACTTTGGCATCGTGTCTCCCGTCCATTTCTTCCACCATTCTCGTTTAATGATTGCACCTTCTTCAGAAGTTGGGTTCTGCATCCACTGTGCATTCCATTTACCAACCGATAATGATGCTTTAACAGTTTCTAGCTCCTTGCTATTCCAATATTCAGGCCAGACAGGGTTTCCTGATGGCATGACTGCAGGAAATTCAACTAGCTCCCACTGATCTGCTTTTGCTTCCTTTTGATGCTCTAATAACATTCCTGTTAAATCTTTCGTGTTCCATCTCGTCATTACACAGACGATAGTTCCACCTGGCTGCAAACGTTGACGTGGACCTGAAGTATACCATTCATAAGCTCGCTCTAAAGCAGTCATGTTGAGGGCATCTTGCTCTGAGTGAGGATCATCGATAATAAGTAAATCAGCGCCACGACCCGTTATTGCTCCACCAACACCAGCTGCAAAGTACTCGCCGCCTTGTGCGGTTTCCCATCTGCCTGCTGCTTGTGAATCTTCTCTTAATCTCGTTTCAAACACTTGCTTGTACTCTGGGGAATCCATGAGTGTTTTAGCTTTACGCCCGAATCTAATTGCTAGTTCCCCGGTGTGGGTAGTTTGAATAATTTTTAATTTTGGGTTACGCCCGATCATCCAAGCGGGCAGCAAGGAGCTAGCGAATTCTGATTTTGTATGTCTTGGTGGCATATTGACAATTAATCTCTTCAGTTTGCCTTCTGCCATTTCGTTAAATTTTTTTGCAATAATTTTGTGATGTCGACCTTCAATGAATTCTGGCCAAATGTGTTTTACAAAACTTAAAAAGTCGGAATTAACTCTAGAAACTTTCTTTTTTTCATTAAACTTCAAATACATCTTCATGAAGTCTTTTCGTACGTCTGGGGGTAATTTTTTAATTTTTTCTAGGTCTACTTGCATAAATGGGTCCCATAATGAATTTAACGGCTTTGACAGTCAAAATCAAGGCATAAAGGGTAAGTTTTGGGACCCCTTTTTTCTATATATGAATTGATTATTTAATTGATTGCAAAGTTGAAAAAGGTTTTGGTACCTCTATTGAGATGTGGCGCGCTAGCGCCACAACCTCGGGTTGATGACTTAGTCTAACAATACCATGTAAGCTTTGGGATTGTTCTTAGCAAACCAATCCAAGTGCTTACGCATTGTGTCCCAATGCTTGCTCGCACCTGTGCCAAGTGTCTTATCTTCTAGTGTTGCCATGATCTCACATAAGAATAATGCGTCGTGCTTCTTCGCTTCTTCTTTTGTTAGCATAATAGATTGTCCATTAAATCTATTCTTTCTTTCTTCTGTTCTATTGTCTGTATTTGTTTTCATATCTGGGATAATATATGATAGATCAATCATTGTCAACACTATTAATTATAGTTCTTGTTGCTTGATATGATTCTCGTTGTGGGCTACCATTGTCATCATTATAAGTATATCGCCAACTATCGTACTTTTCTTTTTTAACTTTGATCGGTGTTTCTAGCGCCTCGCGTCTAGGTGCTATTGCAACGATAGATTGTAAATGAGTTCTAATATAATCAAATAAACAATGATTACCACAAAAGTAATTAAACATATTATATCTATCTTGACTATTCCAATGACTATATTTAATTCTTCTAGTTCTTAAAACTTTATTATCGCCGGACCCTCTTATTCTTGATTGAGTGTGATTAGTATGGCAGTTCGGACCATGACACCAATTATAAGTCATGATTAAAACCTTATCTTATAATTACCTGAACAAGTTCTATAACCTTGTGCGTCTAAATCAAAATAAGTAATTAACGCATTACCAGTTTTGCTTGTCCAGTATTTGCAAAGACTATCCCACTTTGCATTTCTTGTTATGTGCTTTCCATGCTTTTTAGCATAGTAAGTTATTGTGAAGTGTTTATCTATATTCATCTTTCTGTCCTTTCTTTCTGTTATGTATGGGATTTTATATTAATCCCATACATTGTCAAGTGTTAATTTATTGCTTGATTTTTCTCATACAATACCCTTTCTGCAATCTTTTCTGCTCTTGTTTTTTCTCTCTTGTTCTTCATACCTTTAATCCTATCTGCTAAATTTTTAGGATTATAGATAGTTAAACCAGTTGAGTTTGTTCTAACTATCTCATGGTCTGTAATATTTAAACCAAGTTCATTGGCTAACTCAATCGCTTCATCAAGATATTTATAACCTTTTAGACCAAGTTTAATTTCTTTCATCTGATCTAAAATAGATTTAATCCATTTATGATGTGCAATAACAAATTTACCTTTTTGATTTTTCCAATCAATCAAAAACATATATTCATCTTTAGTACAAGCAATAGACCTATCACGACAATAGTTTCTACCAATTAAATCTAATTGATATTTTTCATTCCACTTTTTGCCATAACCACTATCATCATCACCAAGATATTTATTGTTTGCGTCAGTATATTTTGTTTTATGTGGGTTGCTATCTTTGCCCTCTTGTTCAATCAAAATATCTGGGTTGCAGTTATCTTGTGCCTTTAGTTCATCACGAAATAAAGCATAAGAATAACCATTGTCATCACGACTGTATGAAGAATTGCTATCAACATCAATACTACCATTTAATCTAAAATCAAAATGGCTTTCAATCGCTTTCTCTCGCATAACTGGATTATTGTCATAATCCCTTTCTGCTACCTCGCCCATATAATGAAAATGAAAACAACTGTCTTTTGCGACAGTATCAACATTTTCAAACTTATCTTGAAGATATTGTGCTTTTGCAACATCATCTTCGGTATAGTGTCGTCTAACTATTTTCTTTGCCATATTCCAAGCATTATCGTTTATGTCAATCTGGTCGCCTTTTAGATTGTCATAGTTTTGTTTTTCAACAGTATCTTCTTGTTCAAGATGTACTCTCATACGATTTGCAATCTTGTTCCGATACTCTTGGTTTAGTCTTATTCTACTCATTTTTGCCTTTCTGTTTGTTTGCATAAATAAATTAATATACTACTTGACAATACTTGTCAATAGGATTATATGTTATTTTATGAAATTAATTTACTTGTTTAGATAATTAATTTAGTGGGACAACTTCTGGTTGTAGTACATCACACCGACACTAGTCCGTCTTTGTGCTATGAACCAGAACTGATCCCTGGTCTATTTTATATGAGCCCTGTCCGGACGTTAAACAATTGTCACCGGGCTCTTCACTGAGATAGACCTGGGATCAGTGTTGTAGCTGTGGGAATTGACCCACTATAGTTCAGGTCGCGATTGCTGTGAGCAATGGGAAAGTATTTGGCGCCAGAAAAATCCTCGCCTGCACAGGACAACAACTGATCCCTGATCCATGTTATTAGTGGCCTTAAAACTGCAGTTGACGGCTGTGAAGAGCATGGATCTGGGATCAGAAAGATTATGAGCAGACAATTAGAAAATTACGGAATTAATATCCTGCAGCTCCATGCTGAATGGCTTCTGGCCAACGGCTACAAGCAGCAAGCTTCAAGCTGCAAGCGGCAGATTAGAATGATTCTAATTAACAAAAAGAAAAAAGAAAAGCGGCAAGCAGCAAGCTTCAAGCTTGACAATGACTGTAGGATTTGATAGGATAAGAAAAACAGAAAGGAAGAAATGAGTACTAGATCAAATATAGCAATAGAAGATCCAAAGACAAAGAAAGTGAAAGTTATCTATGTCCATAGTGATGGTTATCCTTATGGTGTTGGTAAATGCCTGGTGGATAATTACAACAATAGACAGCTGGCAACTGAACTTTTTAAACATGGAGATGCCAGTTACCTGGGCGACACTCTAGATGAGTGTAGTTTTTATGGTCGTGACTGGGACAGGAAAGAAGAGAAAGCCAGAACCTACAGGGATGAGTGGATGTATATGCAGGATATGAAAGGAGATGTATTTATAGAATATATTTATATCTTTAAAGATAATAGATGGCATGTATCAACTTCAAAACATACTAAAGTCAAAGATGGTTACGATGGCGGAACTGTATTTTATTATACTAAGTTTGAGCCTGTGACCCTGAACAAGGAATATATCAAATACAAAGACAAACACGAAAAGCACGCTGAAGTTAAGATGATCTCTAAAATTGGAGACATGTTGAAGGGTGCAGGGTTCGCAGGTGATGACATTATGATTCAGGGTGGAAATGCCAAAAAATCAAACTAACAATCAGGACCTGGCGGCAGCAATGCCGCCCGGCCACTTTAGAATGATTCTAAAGTACCAAGCAACAAGCGGCAAGCTACAAGCAGCAAGCAACAAGCTTGACAAATAAATAGTATAGGATATTATAAGATTATGAAAACAAGTGAAGCATTGAAACTAGTTGGAGGCCTGTCTAAACCTTCTAAAATGCCTGGTTGGGCTTATGGCCTACCGGCTAAGGAATGCAAAACAGGGTCCAAGCTGCGGCTGGTTAAAGACTCAGTTTGTTACAATTGTTATGCACTCAAGGGTTGTTATGTATTTAAAGTTGTACAAGATGCACAGTATAGAAGACTTGCAAGCATCAAGCATGAGCTCTGGACCGGCGCGATGGCTCTTCTTATTAATTCCAAAAAATCAAAAGAATTTAGATGGCACGACTCTGGAGATGTCCAGGACGAAGACCATCTACTCAAAATCTTTTCTGTCTGTAAACTAACACCGGAAACCAGGCACTGGATGCCAACGCGGGAGGCGTGGGTGAAGCACTTCCTGCCGCTGTGTCCTGATAACCTGGTCATCCGGTTCTCGATGCCAATGATAGACCAGCCTGCAGCGGGCGGCTGGGACAACACCAGCACCGTGGTGACAGCTGGCAGGACTTGCCCGGCGCCTGATCAAGGCAACGAATGCAAAAATTGTAGACAATGCTGGGATAAATCTGTTAAGAATATAGCATACGGAAAACACTAATCATGACATATCACAGCCCGAAGTATTGGAAGGAGATGGCAGCTATCAGGCGCAAGCATCAAGCTTCAAGCGGCAAGCATCAAGCGGATCTTAGCAAAGATAAACCTTTAAAAGTACATCCTATTTACCAGGAGCAAGCCACTGAAGATACGAGCAACAAGCCGCAAGCCCCAAGCAACAAGCATCAAGCTTCAAGCCGCAAGCAACAAGCTCCTCGATAACCTTTCCCTCATAAAGTTTCACGTCTCTAGAAGCGAGGTGCTTCACCATGATAAATGTGTTCAAAGGATGGCGCACATGGAAGGCTATTTGGTGTGGCGAAAATACCACACGATTACTCTTGGTTACTTTTAGTTCTACAGTGAAAAAATGGTTATTTATGTTGTATCCCAACAGATCGGGAGTACCTAATAAACTAGTATTTTCAATTCTCGTCCACTTAATTTCGGGTGTGGATTTCTTAATTTCATGCCAAAATTTGGTCTCATTTTTAACCACTATTTGCCGTAATCAGTCTGTTATATTTTCAGCTTAGGCTTTCCCATTTTCCAAGATTCTGTAGTGGAAATTTCTAATACAATTCTATGTGTTTCTCTAGCTCCAATCAAATTATTTTGCAACATATGAATAGCTTTGATGTCAAAGTGTCCATCTGGAGATTTAAACTCTCCATGTGGAACCTTAACTTGTACTCTAGCTTGTTGAGCTGTTGGAGATTGCAAGAATCTATCTAATTGTAAAGCCAGTTCTTTCGCGTTAATCATGCCTTGACTTTTACAACAAGTTACTGTACTTGTCAATACATGGGATTACCAAAAAGACTCACAGAAATGCAGATGAAATTTGCCCATTTATTAGTGACAAATGAGGGTAGAATGAATGGTTATGAGTGTGCTAAAGAGGCAGGGTACTCTGAAGACCGGGCTAGAGTCACTGCATCAGAACTACAAAGTCCAAAAAAATATCCATTAGTAGTTAAATACATAGGGGAGATTAGAGAAGAGTACCAAAAGAAATATGCTGTGACATTTGAGAGACATATTACAGAATTAGGAAAGATTAGACAAGAGGCATTAAAGAAGGGTGCCTGGTCCGCTGCAGTTAATGCCGAAGTGGCAAGAGGTAAAGCTGCAGGATTATATATCGAACAGAAAATAATTAGAACTGGTAAACTAGATGATCTTTCAGAAGATGAATTAGAAAATAGAATGAAAGAAATTATGAATGAGTACTCACCAATACTTGAAGGTGAGTCATCAGAAAAATTAAAAGAAAAAGTTAAGACAAAACAAAAACAATTGAGATTAAAAAACGTTAGTTCAACTTCGTCATCTTCCTTACACAAGACAGAGGAATCATAGTTCTATCTCCAAACACAATTCCATCTTCTTCATCTTTATCATAAGAAGCAAATAATTTTATATAATTTTTAGTTTTTTCATAAACCCAACCTTCATTAACAGGTTGTGCTAATTTCATTTTATCAAACTTATCTTCGTCTGCCCATCCTGAATCACTAATGATGTCAATCCATTCAATCCTATACTTTGAATACGGGATATCTTTTGGTTGCTCTACTCTTACGAGTCTTCTTCTTGTTTTGGGTTTTCTTCTTTTTGAGCTTCTCATAAAATTGTGGATTGTGCTTACGATTGAACTTATCCCAAAAATCTGATTCTGTCATCATACTAATTGCCATCGCCATAACATTTCCTATTCCCATAACTTCCACACTTTTAAATTTATTTTCCACATTTTCAATCTTAAATAAGCCGCAATCCATGCGGGTTTCCACATTTTCCACATTTTTAATTTTAAAAATGTGGAGGCTACTTTCCTTAGTTTACGCGGATAATAGCTCATTTTTACCTTATTTCCACCTTTTAGGAGCTAAAAATATTTTTCAGAAATTTTCGATCCAAAAAGTTTTTGAAAAGTGTGGAAATGTGGAAAATGGACTATTTCCTATATATACCAATGGTTTTAGCTTACACATTTTTGATTTTGAAAATGTGGAAAATGTGGAGAAGTGAGGAAAATAGCGGCTTATTTAAGGTCGGTTTCCACATTTTTGAAGCCGTGAATTGTGGCAATTTTATGATTTTGCCATATTTCTGCCACATTGAGACATTTATGCAACACTTTGTGACATATTTGTCTCATAGTAATTATCTATTCTTTTTAGCCATTCCCACTTTAGCTCCCGGAATTCACGTCCATTGATTGTAAATTTTTGAAAGAAATTGTCAGGTGTGCACATCAGTATAACTCCCTGCTCAATTTGGGTATTGTATACCACATTATGGGCCATGGCATAAGCCACCATTTGCAACTTATAGTCTTTTATCCATTCATCTTTTTTAGGCTTGTTAGATTGTTTGAAATCTATTATACTTTCGCGCCCTTGATAAACGCCACATAGGTCAGTAGCTCCGGCGTATAAATTCGGGTAGAACAAAGTCACTTCAGATCCCCATATTTCTTCTAAATCATTGAATCCTTTAGCAATTATCGTCTCTGCCATGCCACTCGCTTCTCGCCCCACGTCGCGTAAATCTAAAACCTTACCACCTTGCAAATACGTTTCCAGATACGAGTGCATAGCTGTACCACGCTTTGCGGCTTGTTCCTTGACTCTCCTTGCCTCATTTTCGCCAACTTTCTGAGTCCACCTCTTGAGGCTTTCAGCTTTTTCAGCATCTTGAGTCGCTTGTAGTATCGTTGTAACACTTGGTAGTTTCTCGTCATTAACATCATAGTGCCTATCTCCTTTAAGTAATTCCCTTTTACTTTTCGGGTATTTATATAGTTTATTCCACTTTAGAGTCATGTCTCAAAATACCAACGCGCCTATAATAAATCCTATAATAAACCATACAATTTCTGCTCGATAGTACAAAGACCAAATGCCTAGTTTTTCTTTTAATTTTTTCATTCTAGTTTATCAATTTCTTCTGCTTATCTTTATTTAAATTATCTTTATTTAAATTATTTAAATATTCTCTAGCTTTCATCATATTTGATTCTAAAACTTTTGTCCAGATGTATACAGTTTTCTCATCTTTGTTTAACAGTCTACAACATTTCTTAGGCATCCAAGTCTTAATACCATTTATCTTGAATCTAATAGCTTTGTCTCTAGTCTCCATTAGTTCATCGAACTTAACCTTAGTATGGTAGTGTAAGGGATCTTTATTAAACATAATCTACCTCCTTTCTTTTTTTATTTTCTTTATTTAATTTTTTTAAACAATTTATTCAAAACCCATTTAATTCCTTTTATAACATAGCCTCTAATAAATTTATTAAAAGCATAACGCAAAATTCTAACTACAATTAGTATCGGAGAGCTTAAAACATCGAATACAATTAACATAACATCAACACCAACATCGATAGCATTATCGCTGTTTATTAGTTTCCTTATCTTTCTCCTTTGCTTTATCTTTTCGAAAAATTTCATCATAATTTTTCTTATATAGATCATTTGACGGTCTAGATCTACCGTCCCATTTACGTCCGGATTCCTTATTTTGTTTCTTGTCTTGCATGTTTATATTCTTCTAAATTAATTACTTCAGCGCCATCTTTTATTCTTTGTCTTGCATAGTGCTCGATAATTTGTTGAACTTTAGGTAATTTTGTATGGGCCCAGGGCCAAATTAAACAACATACGTAATATGCGTCTCTAAATGTGCAACGCCATCTATATTGCATCAAGTATTTAGTGCCATCTTTACGAAGTCCTTTTCTAGGTTTCCTAGTGACTGTTCCACATCCTAATACTTCATACAACCAGTGTATAACTGATCTATCTGTCATAGTTACTTCCATGCTGATGCGCATGCTATTTGAAATTCTATAACCGCCGCCTTTATGTTTCTTTTTCTTTTCCGGGCGCCTTGTAAAATTAATACTACCCTCCCCATCAAAAAGGCCGGCTATGTATGCTTTGTCTGTATCGGGTATCATATGGATATTCCTTCCTTTCTTAAATATAATATTTGTAGATTTTTTATTTCGTCCTGCTGTTCTTTTATTATCTCCATCGTTGTATTTATAGCGCTCCATATTTCATTTAAATCTATAGTTATCATAGATATAAATATTAAACTTAACATCATAGAGAAAGCTATGACTAACATGAGTATTTTATATAAAAGATTCATTACAAAACAACTACCAACATGTATATTGACAGTAGAGTCATCATACCTAGAAAACCGAATATCCATCTAAATATTGGGTCCATTATCTAGTTCTCAAAAGTGTTTCTAAGTTGAACTTATCTTCAGAAAGACGATCGATATCTCCTTTTAATATCTCTCTATCTCTTTCTAGTTCCTCGATCCTCGCCTTAGCTGCTCGCATCTCCGGAGAGTTTATACCAATTCCTTTAATTGTAGCGAGTTCAGTTTCTAGCTCCTTGATTCTCGCTCCTGCCTTCTTGCATGCAGTTTTAAGAAGCTCTTTTTGTTTAGTAAGTTTATCAATGATCTCTTCTAGATCATTAGGTCCTCTTTTTATTCTCTCTATGTCACTTTCTATCATCATTTTTCTTTCCTAATATTCTTATAGCATTAATAGGATTAGGTTTTTTCTCTAAGCCTGAATAAATGCCACCACCAATTGCTATAAAATCAGTGCTTGAGCAATGGCTTAAGCTCAACGTGAGAATCAAAATACTCATCAAACTCTTTATCATGTACCTCTCCTTCTGAATTGCACATTGGACATTGAACTACAATGTCCACTTTTCTTTCTACACTTTCTTTAACTTTAAAAAAACCATTGCCTTTACATCTCGGACAGATTTTATTAGTCATTAGTTTTTCTTTTCTTCTTTAGCCTTATCTTTATCCTTACTATTTGTGTCAGGTTTTAAACCCACCACTATTGCAACAAGTTGAAAAACTTCTGCGTAAGGTCTTGTAGATAAATACTTTAAAAGTAATTGTCTATGTTCTTGTGATATTTTATACATTACTTATCCTTTACCTTTCCATTTAACTTTTCTACTTTTTCATTTACTAAAATATTTACTGTTTGACTTCGACTTACAATTGTGTTTGGCACAATCACTCGTCTAAGCCGATCGATTTTAGTATAGGTGTCTTTCGATAATGACACGTTTTTATATTTGCTTATATCAGTCATATACTGTACGTTCCTTTCATATTTATTTTTAATTGTAGGATAATATATAAACTTCTAGAGGGATGTCAATGGGTAATTTTATATTAGGGCTAATAATATGCTCTTCAGTCTATCAAACTTGCTTGCAACCATATCACTGGCCGGATAAGTTTAATAGCCACTATGAATGTATGATATTTGGATATGAAGAGTCTATTAGAAAAGCAGAAGAAATAGGACCAAAAGATATAAATAAATTTGGTACTATTATTAAATTTTATTGTTATGAAGAAAAAGAAACTGAAACTTAATCTATAATTAACTTTCCATTTAAATGATCCATTTCGTGCTGTACCACTCTACATGGTAAATGGTAAAATGTTTTAAATTGTTTTTTTTCATGCTCACAAAACCATTCTAGATTAACAGATATAGATCTACTCACCTTAACCTGTTCACCAGGGCAAGATAAGCATCCTTCAATGTCAGTCATTTTTATATTGTTTTTAGACCTTACAATTGGATTAATAAATACTTGAGGATTATCTCTTTCATTACTTGTATCCATAACAAAGATTCTTCTATTATAACCAACTTGGTTTGCAGCTAATCCAATACCATTATTTTCATACATAGTTTGAATCATATCCGCTATTAATCTTTTATTATTGACATGTAATGGAAACTCAACATCATATGTTTCTTGTCTTAAAAAGACATCAGGTTTTTTTAATATTTTCATACAACCCTCCTGTTTTCCGTGCACGTACTGGCAGGAGAGCAAAGGCTCCACACCTCCACGGTACTTGCCGCTTCATAGGTTGCCGTACAGAGGCTAGCGCGAGGCTTTACTTGGACGGAGGTCCTTTTCAAATCTATTTGCATATACACCCAAAAAAATCACCACTACCATCGTTCATCACGTGAGCGTTAAGAACTTCAGAGTATATTGTCAACTTTAGTCTTAATATGTCACAAAGTTCAAAGCAATTTACTTTACTTGTCAACACTATTCCATCCATCATCTGCTTTGTCACTGGCACTAGATGATACATCCCATCGTTTAGTATTATTAAGTCCATATTCCTTTATAAGTTTATACCAAAGCTCTTTATCCTTCGGATCTTTCGTTTTATTCCATCGTTTAGCTACTTCATCAATCTTCTGTAGTGTCACCATGTTTTCTCCTTCCCCATTTAATTATTCTATCAAAGTTTTTAGCTTTAATATCTACAACAGGTCCATATTTCTTCCACGTTCTAGCCATTAGATTCAATTCAATTAAAAACAATGGCCATTGCTTTTGAGATATGTTTTTTATTTTTATATTTATTTCTTTCATGTTCTTTTACCATTTAAAATATTATGATAAACTATTCTTCCTTTCTTGTTCTTATAAGACATATATCCAGTCCATTTTGGGTTCGGCGTTAATAAAGATTTTAGCAATTTCTTAAAAGACATTGCTTCCTTTTCTATTTCTTCCTTACCATTTTCTACAATTTTAAATTTATATCTCATCTTTCTTACTGTATATATAGGTCTTTATAGGATTAATGTCAACGTCTTTTTTTACCTTTTTTCTTTTTTTTCTGTTGTCTTTTTTCGTGTTTATTTAAACGCTTTTTATGCCTACCCGGTCTCTTTCTAGGTTTATCTTTTTTATAGGTATTTACACCCCATTTTGGTGCTTTGGCCATTACGCTTCAGGGTTGTCCTCAAGTGTTTTGTGTGTAATAGGCATATAACTTATTTTACCATTAATCTTTTGCTCTAGGTCAGAACCACAAGTTATACATCTGTAATGATCTTTAGTTAGAGATACCAACATTGTTGGCATATCACACATTGGGCATACCCCATGAGTTATATCTGGTTCAAATTTAGTTTTTTGAAAAAAATTTTTCACTTTAATACTAATAAAATAAGTATTGCTAAAAGTATATACCCTTGATGGTTATTAACAAATTTTCTTATTTCTTTTAAAAATGCTCTCATCCTACTACCTTCCCTCCTGACCATTTCATATCCGGTAAACCATTTTCGTAAGTTTTTCCGTCATAAGTCAAGACTTGTTTTCTGTTTGCGCCTTTTTCATTGTACGATACGTGGACCCAGCCACCTGCGGGATCATCTTTTTTGTAAAACTCGAGGATCAATTGATCGAAGTCACAGTTTGCTTGTATCCAATAAGCTGTTTTAATATTTGGAACACCACCTATTTCAAAGTCAACCGCCTGGCCCTTTGCATGTTGCGACGTTTTTTTGCTGCCGATCGCTTCACACAGCGCCTCGCTGCGATAGCCCGATGTAATAGTTATCGGTTTGTCAAAGTGCGCACGAACTGGTTCTAATATTTCATAGCACACGTTCTCTAAATTTTTAATATCTCCTGCTCCTGGAGAATTATCAATACCTTTACGTGTAGCGGTCATTGATTTAGTAAATTCTTCCAGTTTAAAATGTTTTGATAATCTCATAGCTCCCCCTTAGTCTAATATTAATGCTCTAATATTTTTTCTTCCCTGATATATTTCAGTTTTAGCCTTACCCTTATAGCATTTATAAGATACAGATTCACTGTACTGTCTCTCTGCTTCACGCTTCCCGCGAAGGCATTGGGCCATCGACGGTTGAATAAGGTGCTCCTTAATTTCTCCGTTTACGAACATCAGTAGGGCAATCACACTCTCTATCAATTTATGCCTCCGTTTCCGTTTTTATAATGCATATCTCTAGCACTATCTTTTAATTTTTCAATATCTTCTAAAACTTTATCCATTTGTTTTCTTAAAAATTCTATGTTTACTTTGTTTAAAGCCATATCTTCAATGTGTTTAGTTATACGATCTAAAGTTTTGTAAATATCCTCGATCATCATAAATTGTTCTGAGTCAGCCGGAAGCGAGCCTACAGTTGCCCCCTCGGCCACTTGATACGAAATTCCGTATTTTCGACCACATCGGTTTCCATTAATTTTAGAGTTGTCTCCATCCGATTCTGAGACTCTATGATACCAAAATAAGCCCACGTTCCAATCGCGACCATCGCGATCAACGAGGCTACCGTTTTCATAGGCATTTGCACGGCTGCTTCTTCAGAAATTTTTAAAGGTTTACCCATTAGTTATAACTATACCCCGTGTTGCCTTGTTCTAATTTTTTAAATAATTGTTCGTGTTGTTCCATAATCTCTTCATCTGAATCCATCATACGATCCATCTTGTCTTCCATTTTTTCTACTTTTCTTTCAAGTTTCTGTACTTTATCTTCATGTACAGCTTGAATTGTAGAGAGTTCAAACGTTCTAGATAGACTCCAGCCAGCTAACGCCAACAATATGCCGACCAACATTGTCATAAGTTTTTCTAACATTAGTTACAATTCATTTTATCTAGGTCCGCTGGCACTTCTTTTGTAAACCAGAACCAAGATGAAATTTTTGTTCCTTCTTGTGTATACGTGCATTTAGGACCTATTGCACATGAACTTAAAGCGAATAACGCTATTACAAAAAATATTTTTTTCATATTATTGCGATAATGGATTTGAAGTAGCTACCTTAATTTCTTCTATTTGAACTTTTAATAATTCTATTTCTTTAGAGTTAACTAAAGGTTTAGTATGTGAATGATCAACTGGATGCTCGTGTGAAGTATCAACACTTTCTAATGCTGCTACTTTTTCTTCTAGTACTGCTATTTGTGCAGAATAATCAGTTGTAGATCTACCTTCTATTTCAGCTAATTTAGTTGTGATCTCTCCATACTTAACGAAGCCACCACCTATTGCAACTATTGCTGCAATTAAAGCTGCTATTCCTGCGAGTTGGTCTTTAAGTTTGCCCATTTTTTAACTCCTCCAGTTCCATTAAAAGCCTCTGTTTCTTAATTTTTATTTCATTAAGTTTCTTAGCTTTGATTTCGATCTTATCATTATTTGTATAACTTGCAAGATTAGTATTTGGGTATATTTGCCTATTATCGAAGATATTTAATTGGTCTAAATATATGTCTTTTGGCTTATAAAATACTGTATTTTGATACATATCTAGAGACGCTTGTTCACTTGTCATAGCTTCCATTTTTATGATATTTTTAACAGCTAAATTTTTAGATATATCTTTGATATCTTTGTCAACCTTATCCATTATTCTGGCAAGATTTTTGACGATAGCTTTTTTCTGTTGTATCTTTTTTTGTTTGGCAAGCTTCTTAGTCTGAACAGTGGACTTCTTAGGAGACTCGCTATCAGATTTCTCTTCTTTAACTTCTTCTTTTTCTTCTTCATTAGTTGCTTGTACCATTTGAGTAGGTTCTTCTTCAACAGCTTCTTCTTCAGCCATTTCAGTGTTTTCTTCTTCCATTACTTCTTCTTCAGCCATTTCAGTAGACTCTTCAGGCATCTCTTCTTCCATCATCTCTTCTTCTTGAAATGTTTCAGCCATTTCAGGTTCTTCTTCTATCATCTCTTCTTCCTGGAATGTTTCAGTCATCATAGGTGGCTCTTCTTCCATTAACTCTTCTTCTTGGAATGTTTCTGTGGTGAATCCTTCTCCGTCCTCGGTTGGTTCCATGAATATGGGTCCATCATCCTCGACGAATGATTCCTCATATGAAAATTCCTCTTCTTCAGAAACCATCGGTAAGAATGTTGCAACGATTTCGTTTGATTCTTCATAAATTTCCTCCATCATTTCTTCATCTGCAAATACAATCATTGGGCCATCTTCAAATGACATACCTTCATCTTCCATGTCCATAAAGAATGAATCTTCCATAAACATTTCATCAAAGAATTCTTCAACAAACTCTTCTGCAAATGTAAAAGTTTCCATTTCTGTTTCCATTTCAAATTGAGGTTCTTCATCAAAAGTAAAGTATTCTTCTTCAAAATAGAATTCTTCCATGTCATCAAAGACTTCTTCCTGTAAATCTTCTAATGTATCTTCAACATCGTCTAAAGCTGTTGATGTCTCTGTATCTAATACAGTATTATCATAAGTCATTGTAAGTTTAGCACCTAAAAGATTTGGCCCGCCCCTACTTGCTGTGCCTGTGTTATTATCAGTGCCACTCCAGGACCAGTCTACTTTATTGGAATTTGGATTATTATATACAACAGTATCGTTGTATTGACCGCACGCTGCAGATACTCCTGCTGTAGAATTAGTAGGATAACCATTACAATTTCCTTTAAAACCATCTATATCTGTTCTTGTTTGAGTAGTAGTAGATAATACAGTACCACTTGAATCTTTTATTTTAATTGTAATTGTGTGAGAGTCTGTAGCTCCTGTATCACCTTCACAGTTTCCCGCTTCATGATCACAGTTTGCAACGTCTATATAGTTATTAAGAGTAATGCCATTATCTAACATGTCCTGGGTACGATCAGTGTTAGTTAAAGAAATGTCGTTTTTAGATATTGTTGCAGTGCCAGTGACTTCAAAATCACCACCTACACTCCATTTATAACCACAATTTGATTGAGAAGTTGGACACGTAACTGTAAATCCATTCATTGTAGCATTATTGGATACGTAACCAGAGCTACCAGGATTAATTTGATCTGTAGAACTAGAGTTCCAATCTACTCCATCTCCTGCATTGGGAAGTAAGTTACCTGTTGTTATTTCTTCTGCTGAAGTTGTAAGGGTTAATATTGTCAGCAAAACGGTTAATAGCAAAGTACGCATATATAATAACTCCTATAAATATTGTTAACCAAATCATTTTTTCCTTCCCATATAATGTTTTGAGGGTTCATAATCCCATTTTTTTCCATGATGTCCACGAACATCTGCCCACCACATTCTTAATCTAACTATCCACTTTCGAACTGGTCTAGGCATTATTAAGGATTACTCCATTCTATTTTTTTCTTTTTAATTCTCTCCTGTACTTTTTTATCAAAAGTAGTGTCTAATTCTATTGTTTCAAATTCTTTTGTCATTTTAGCTTGTTCTTCAGCTTTTCTTTTTTCTTCAAGAGCTTTTTTCTTAGCTATTGCTTTTTCTTTTTTCTCTCGTTCCTTCATACGTTTTATATAAATATCGTAATCTGGTCTTTCGTGATCATATTTAGACCACAATGCTTTAGCTTCTTTCCCAATTTTTCCATCAATGGGACATGGAGTGCCTGCTTGTATCATTGATTCAAACACGCGCTCATCTTGGCAGAGAATAGCAACTGCTGCTACTTTCATACCAAAGTCATTTAATATTCTTGCTAATTTTAATCGTTCACAATTTTCATCAATCACATGTTTCCCACCAGATACACCAACACCAAATGTTTGTATTCCTGCAGAAACACCTACAGCGCAAACATCCTGTGTCATAGAATTATAAGATGGCGCTGACGCTGATGGTGGTGCAGATCTTATATCTGAATTTGTAGTATTTGTTGTAGTTGAAGTACTTGTAGATCCTGATTCATATGTAGTTGTAGCAGTTGAAGTATATCCCCCTTCAATTGCTGTGTTAGAACCTGATGTATTTGTTTGTGTTGAACCAGGATAAGCTGGTCTAATAAGTGTTAATAAACAAACTAAAATAATTAATGCTCCTGTAAAATAATATTTTGTAAATCTATCCATCGTATTTTACTTCATTTTCATAAGACATATCTTGTCCATGATCCTTTTCTTTTTTGTAAGTTCTTTTACAAGTGCAATTATCACAAGCACATAAATCACCATCATAATGGTGACCGTGCAATTCTTCTTTACAATGGCAATCGCAGTGACAATTTTTACATTTACTCATCTTTTTTCTGCCAACTAAAAAGCCAACTAGCAAATTTGTCCCATAATTTTTTAATCATCTTTTTTCTCCTCAATGTCGTAGAAGAACTTATCAGTATCTTCTGTTTTCCATTTTCCTGTGTTTTCAACATTCCAATCACTTGTTTGTACCTTCCAATCAGGAGTTTCGTTTTTAACTGTAAATGAAGGTATGTCCCAAAGTATACGATTGTTTGGTTGGGCAGCATAATTGCCGTCTTCTAACGCCAATATATGAGCGCACTTATGTTCGTGCGGTATTTCTGAATGATCAGTATCTACTATATTACTCTCTGGGTGGGCAAAATCAACAGTAAAAAGATATTCTCCAGGATGGAGTTTTTTATCTTTTCCAAAGTATTTCCCTGATTGTCCGTCTAGGATATCATAAGAAGTAACAGCAGGATAGTAACTAAAGCAATTCCACAGCTCCAGCTCATCAAGTCTACGTCTAGGTACTTCTTTGACATCAAATCCCCTTTGAATAAAGGCCGAAATAGGGAGACGATAGAACACAGCACCGTTCTCCATAATAGCATGAAAGAGGATAGGACGTCCCGTAATAGATGCCAGGCCAAATATAATGCAGTCTTCAGCTTCTCCATAGTGATCTTTAAGATCGTAGAGATATTCTCTCCTGATCTGTGCATAGGTCACAGGAATATTCGCATTTAAATAGGCCATGTATCATAAATTATTTAGCTATAATTATAATAATAACGATAGCAACAGCTACACCGATTTGTACTTTTCTGTCGGATTTAACTTTTGCAATTATTTTGTTTACTATTTCCATTTTTTCCTCCTGGTTAATCGTAAATATCTCCCCAATTTTTACCTGATTCATAATCAACTTTATTAGGGACTTTTAGTGTAACAGCTTCCTGCATAATATCAATAATTTTATTTGCTTGTTCTTCTGATTCTACAGAGATATCTAATTCATCATGAATCTGTATGTGTGGTATAATTTTTTCACTATATAGATCTAACATGGCCTTCTTAGTCATGTCAGCAGCAGAACCTTGTATTAATTTATTTAATGCTTTGTACGTATAAGCTCTTTTAATTCTAGGTCTAATTTTATTTTTTATTTCTTCCTCCGTAATTTCCCCAAGTTCAAGTTTATATTTTTGTCTTTCCTTCTCAGTTCTAAATTGATCTTCCACAGAAGCTTCTTCAGCTTCTACTTTAGTCATAGCTTTATTAATTACTCCTGGGTTATATTTGTTTATCTCCCATTTATCAAAACGACATCTTCTTCCTAATAGAGTCTTAATATAACCTGAGTCTTCTGAAGCTCTGGTTGTAGCTTGCATCAAGTCTTTAACAAATGGAACACTGTCATGATACTTGTTAAATAAATCTTCCGCTTCTTTTTTGGTATTCAAACCAAGTTCAGCTTGAAGTTTAGCTTTACCCATTCCATAAAACAAACCAAGATTAATTGTTTTAGCTTGGCTTCTTTCTATTTGAGCCATGTCAGCAACAGTTTGATGGAAGTCTGCGGATCCTGCTTTAAATTTTGCTACAATTTCTTTTACAGATTCATCTTTAGAAATATAGTTGCTGCTCGCTGCATAGTGAACTACTAATCTAGGTTCTTGTTGCGAGTAGTCAAAGCATCCCCAGCTGT
>VTLG01007816.1_pt1 | contig 27012 bp, 43 predicted proteins | sample 4694571 | NCBI WGS metagenome assembly VTLG01 (sample SAMN12604809, study PRJNA352737) | marine metagenome | biome: ENVO:00000447; feature: ENVO:00000209|ENVO:00000569|ENVO:01000036; material: ENVO:00002151; isolation source: viral sequences binned using virsorter ...
ATAATCTATTTTCTCCTAGCATAAGCACCTCTTCTTTTATTTTTATTCCTAAATCTATCTGAGATATTTTTATTTGCGGCTTCATGCTGCCATAAGGCATTTTCTTCAAAAGTTCTAGCAACTCATTCCTATTCTTATTTCCTATTGTAGTTATCTTGAATTCATGATTCATTCTCTATCTCCTTAGCTACTCCACTATGTAAATGGTAAGCAAAGTCTCTCTCTTTTTCTGATGTATACCATGTGGTATGTATCATATCTTCATTATCATAAGTCTCGATACCAAATGGTCTACCATTATTATTATGTTCATAGTAGACTTTTACTTTTTTATAACTAATCATACTCTAACTCCTCTACCAACCACTCCAAAAATTTCCCCACAACCATCTTCTCCCTCACACCACGCCTGACCATTCATTGCATATTCTATTTGCCAATCAATTTTGGTATTCACATAGTAGTTGGGGTTCATGTTTCCATCTTCATCTACCCACACTTGATATGAGATATTTTCGTTGCCACAATCTTTACATACATACTTACTCATCTTCATAACTCCTAATTTTGACTATTAGTTCTCCATCATCATCTAATTTATTTCTATCAAGAATTTCCCCAACTATATGCCACAGTTGGTCTATCTCTTTGTCAGTTGCTAATGCTGTTATACTTATGTCTTTACTCATGTTCATATCCCTCATCTTCATTGCACCACTTACAAAGGTAGTCATTTTCTTCACTCATCATATTCCCAAGATACTTAGTACCACAACCACCACACTTGAAAAACTCTAAATGTTCTTCATACTCTCCATAGGTGTAAGTCATACCATCACTATCTTCAAACTCTAATGGGAAACATAAGAAGTTCTCCCAATGGTCAAATGCAAATTCTTGCAATTCTTTTATAGATTTATCTGGCATCATATGTTGTTCTATTTTACTCATGACCTAATTACCCTATCAATTTGAGAACGCTCAAAAGCTAGTGGATTCTGAACCTTCAATTTTCCTGGTGCCAATTTTTCAATAAACAAAAGCATATGCCTTATAACCAAACCGGCCGCAGAATTTTTCTCTGCTAAAATAGAGTAATAAATCTCATCATAATGTTCAACGTGCATATCCTTACTCCAACCTTCAGTATATGCACCATCTTTCTCAATAATAAATTCTTCTGGGTAACCACTTGGAAGCCTATAAGTAATCCCAACTGACTCAAAAGGTGATTGTCCAGGTACTTCAGAATAAGACGCATCATGTAAACCATGTATGTGTGAATACCCTTTACCATCTTCATGAAGATTCATACTATCAAAACTTTGAAAATCTAAAACTTCTTTTATAGTAGTCCATTCAGTAGTTATACGCTGCCACTCATCATCAGTGAAAGTTTCATATCTCTCGAACTCGTAATATAAAGTTTTTATCTTATTTTTCATATATACTCCTAATATTTTTATTGTATGAATAAGATGATAGCATGAGAAAATAATTCCTGTCAACCTCTTGACCTTAGATGTCAACATCATTAACAATATGATGACACAACCAGACCTGCTATCTTTGATTTGACTTCTGTTGACACTTGTGATACAATGGTATTGAGGTTAGAAATAATTTCAAGAACTTTTACAAGTGAATAAGGAGTATCTAATGACAGTCAAACCTGTTAAGTGCTATATTTGTGATTACAAATTTACATTTGACATTCCAGAAGATGGAGTGGTCAGATGGAATGGCACAGGCTTAAATTGTCCTAAGAAACTGTCTCACCCAGAAACATGGGATATAAGTGGCACAGTTGTCCTAGTGACATAAACAATAAGAATTAGGTCCCCATTAATTTGGGGGCCTTTTTTTGTTAGTCATCTGGGTTCAAGAAATCTTTGACCTTGCGTGTTTCTGATAAAACATTTTCAGAAATATGCCTGGTCCGAATTGATTCTTTTTTGATGATATTAGTTTCTCCAAGCAGCGTTGCTGAAAGCTTCAAAAGTATTTTAGTTACCTGGAGGATTCTCCAATTCAAGTAGACTAACCCGGAAGTAAGTATTAGAAATATTGTTCCAAAGATTATCTCAATCATATTAGTAAGGATACTTCTGCTCTTCCTCTGGATTTTCAAGAGCTGAAAGAAACGCTTCTTCTTGCTCAATCCATTCTTTAGCCTTTGAAACAATATGCTCAACTAAAATTTTGTTCCATTGTTTATCATCTATAGCTTGAATTTCTTTATGAGCTGCACCAATATTATCCTTGAACTCACTTAAGTATGGCATACGACTTCTTTGCTCAATTATCTTCTCAGACTTACCATCTTCTCCGGGAACTTCGACTTGTTCATCATAAATATAAAATCCTGGTCCATTTTGTAGGTATTGGATTTGCTTACTTCTTAGATGAAGTTTCTTTACATTATCTTTGGTAAGCTTTGAAACTCCACAAAAAGCCATAGTTTGAATTATAGCTTCCTCAATCGTTTTGGCTGGTTCTATTTGAGTCATTGATTTCTTCTCCTTTGCTATTCTTATCTATTGAAGGATTCATATTTACATCAGAAAGTAATGTATTGAATTTTTGTTTCTCCTCAATATCTTCTTCTAATAATGCTTTGTATATTTTCTTCATCAAGTTATATCCTACTGGTTCATTATTAAACAGTACATACGATTGGCAGCTCTCTCTAATTAAAAACAATTCCTCTACAGATAAAGATATCTTCCCAAACCCTGCCTTGTTTGTTGGACTAGTAATATCTAAGATAGCTTCCCCAAGCTTTAGTATCAAAGTATCATCTCCTGCAAACCCAGCATTGCCCTGGATTCCTCTTACAGGAATAGATAAACTTTGTTGATTAGTTGGGTGGGCAATTAGTAGTGTTAAAGAATCGTTTAGATATAATGCTTCATTTTTAGAAAGAATTATAGTTTTTTCGTGAGCTGCAATTTCTTGTTCAACTCGTCTCTCAAATTCTTCCCCAAAACCATTAGTAGATTGATTCATAATATTTTTCTCCAATCGAAGCGTTACATCTCCTGCAAAGATAAAATGTTCTCTTCACTCCTTGTTTAGATGCCCACGTCTCAATAATTGGTGGATTATCTTGATGACCTTTTATTTTACAAAGCCATCTATATATTATACTCATAAACTAATTAATCTCTATTAGGGTTTACCCTTTGTTCTAATTCTTCAACCTTAGATGTTAGTAGTTCCACAGAATCCATCAAGGCATCTAACTTAGCGTCTAGCTGGTCATGTAATGCCTTGAAAGTCTCTGCTTGTTCAATCATGTATTGATTAAGATTCACTTTATTTGGGTTCTCCCACTATTCCTAAATCTACACCAAAGAACACCCAAACAAATGCTTCTATCATTGGAACTATGAATAGCCCAAAGAGTGATAGAAACAATAAAAATTTAAATGGACTTAAAATAACCATACGATACTCCTTATATCTTTTAATAATAATGTTATCATACGTGTCAACTAATGGTCAATTTGTGTGTACCAAATATAATCAATTTTATGTTTCCTAAAAGCTTTAACTAAGTCTTTATAAGCGTGAATCCCTATGAAGTTTTTTACTAAATCTAAATACCTGCCACAAAAGTATTTACCATGATGGTCAGCATTTTTACCATTATAATTTATTACATGAGCCATCTCATGACATATAGTTGGTAAGTTTTTCAAAGAGGGGTACGTAAAATAAATTTTATCTTTGGTTGCATAGGTTGGCTGGTGTCCATCTTCTATGATTTCAGGAGGGGTTATCTTAGCATGAAAAGATATTCTATCTATTAGGTTTTTAGCTTCTTCATAAGTGAGGACCCTGGAATCTCCCCAAAACATACAGCAATCTTCTGCTTCATATACACGCTGCCTTTGATAATCCTTTATATGTGTATTGGGAATATCTCCAACGCTTATAACCTTACTCATTACTTCTTCCTATACTTTGCGGTCTTACTCGCTATCTTCTTTGGTTGAGCAGAGAATTGCTTACCTTGTTTAGTAGCTTTTCTCTTAGCTCTAGTAGTAGCTCCATATTCCTGTGGAGACAAAGCTCTTCTAGCTTTCTTAGGTAGATACCTCTCTCCAGTCTTTCCACTGGGTTTACCAGATTTAGTTCCCCAATCTTGCTTACCCCATTTGTCTAATGAAGTCTTTCCAGTATCTTTACCCTTGTACTTTCCTCCAGCTTTCTTATAACGCTGTACAGCTAGCTGGGCCTTACGTGCTGACCATTGACCAGGTTTACCACCCTTGCTTCCAGCTTTCACTGATGCTTTAATTCTAGCCCATTTTTTAGGGTTTCGCTTAGTGGCGGTTTTTTGTTTGATTATATCTATAAATATATTTTTAGCGTATTCTAAATTATCCATTAGTCAGTTCCAAGCCATTGTTTTACTTTCGGCATTCTAGCTATCCAGGCTAATATGATTCCAAATAAGATTGTTCCTATAAGTAGTATGAGATAATTAATCTCTGTATATCTACCTAGTGCCACTAACGCAGCATCTTCTATAAAATGTAAAGCACTTATAATAAATGCGATTGAACCAAATTTCTTCACTATATAACCTCTAATTCCTTTGTAATATTTTCCGTCTTTGACTATAATAGTCATGGGTGCGAGGGCTATTTATAGTTGTCGTACCCACCATAAGTTCTAGTGTCACCATAACCACTAATTCCAATGGTCTTTAGAACATCATTAAACCCACTATGGTCGGACATTATAGTTCGCATCTCATTATCAATAAGTGCATCCTTCTTCTCCAACTCTGCTACATTCTTTTCTAACTTTTCAGTTAGCTCTGCAACTCGTCTAGCTGCTTCCATGTGTTGAGCATTTAGCTCTGCTATGTTCTTTTCAGACTCTTTTACGGTACTATCTAGTTGAGCGACATACCATATGATTCCAAAAGCCTGTGCTATTATTATTCCAATAATTCCTACAGGTAATTTAATATCTGATAAACTCGTACTCATATTTCTCCTTTCCTACTTTTTTACTCTAAGCCATGCTATTCTAGCTAATCCTACAACACCAACAGCTACTGATGTCCAGGATACTATTTGAACAGTCATTATATCTTCCCCTAAGCCATGGCGTGATAAGTCTGCCATGATACCTCCAAACAATATTAAAGGTATTGGGAACCATTGTTTTATTATACTCATTATTTTTTATTCTCCGTTCGCATTCCAAACACCGAACCAGTTAGTAAAGCTCCAAAGCTAATGTGAAATATACCTCCGTTGGTTAGAGTAAATGGTTCGTGTCGATTGACACCTTGAGAAGCTATCTTTAGATACTCTAGTCGTACCATCGTGTCGTCTAGCTCTGAAAGCTTTTCTAAATAGCTGGCTGGGTTTGGTCTAGTTAAACCAATGTAAGATGGAACTATCACAAAATCAAAGAGGCAGATAACCACATATACAATAAGGGCTGTCCACCTCCAATAATTTGTCATAATTCTTTTAGTCTGATTCTAGTAAAGTAATTTTCTCTATGGCTTTGATAGAAACTTTAGAGAACTCTTTTATCTCTTTTACAATCTTAGCTTTTTCAGAATTAGTTACCTTTCCATCTTTCAAGGCAATACTAATTTCTTGAATAATATCCATTCCTTCATCCACAATCTTTTTACCATCATCAGCTAAACCTTTATTTAGATTGTAGAATGTTAAGCCTAAGCTTATTATTTTCATTGGGTTCATTATTTCCTCCTTAGACCCCACACCCACAGTTTCCACCACATGGGCATCCGGCCATTTCAAATTCTAAACATCCTTCACACTCGCACTCACAAAAACATTCTAGAGGTTCGCAAGAACACTCACCTGATTCTATACAAGTGCAAGTTTCTAGGTCTACCATTATTCACTCTCCAGTACTTTCATACCAAGTGCAATGATACCACCAACACACCCAGTGGCAATTTCGTTATATTCATATATAACACCAATAGATGATAATACTCCTAGCACTATAATTGCTAAAAATATCTGTGGTCTAAGTTTTCCAAACATAAGCTTCCTCTCCTATATCCTACGATTCCTTGCATGAAATGTTTCTTGTATATGCTCTGCTCTCTTGTAATCATCGAAAGCCTGATTCATCTCTGAATCATTTAGCATATCATCTAGTGTGTGAAACCAATCAAATAACTTGAATCGTGTCAATTTAATTTTACCTCGCCTATAGTTTGTTTAAGCAACTATTTGTTGCCCTAACTATTATACAAACAAAGTAAAAGAAATTGTGTTAAATAATTGTTACGCAGTTCCGTATGCTACAACTCTAATGTAAACTGCAGATAAGTCAGTAGTGTTAGCTACTTCGTCTAGTGCAGCACCATCAGCTCCAGCTTCGTACACTTCAACTTTACTGTTGCTGTAGTCGTATTGAGCTACATACCCAGAAGTTTCTGTGTCAATCATAACAGCGTGTATGTCCGTAAAGCCAAGGTCTCCTGCAGTTAGAGATTCTCCACCTGTTGGGTAAGAGTCATCAAACTGTATTCTTTTGATGTTGAACTTACTAGGTGTTCCTCCTGAAATAGCAGGCCCTGTACTAGCGGCTCCTGGTGTTGTTATTGATAATGCCATATTTAATTTCCTCCTTAAATACTAAGATAGATTTTTCTATCAATTTATTATACTAAAGTTATGTTAATTTCTTTTGATAGCTTCTGCTATTTCGTCCCTCTTCTTTTCTCCGGGACTCCCATCGTCAAAATTCTTGTAACCCATCTTCTTTGCTTGAGCGGTGGCAACCGCAAAAGGATTGTCTACTTGCTTTTGTACTTTCTTTTTAGTACTACTAGACGCTCTAGTGCTAGATAGCAACCCTACTAATAAAGGTAGAATTTTCTGTATTGGGGTATTCTTAACCCCTAGTCTAAAAAATTTGTAGGTCTTTGAACTGTCCCTTTGTAATCAGAAGTCTTTTGAAAACATAATTCACAAGGACAAGATTCTTTGTACATGTGTTTTGCGTCTTGAGCCATCCAATTAAAGAAGTCATCAGTTGCTTTTTTTACAGGTACCTCGATAGAGTTTGAGCCCTCTTGTATACCTGGTTGCTTATAGTTACCTAATTTAGGTGGAGTAAGTGCGTCCTCCATATGACTCATAGCTAATTCTTGACCAGCACTATTTACTGCCCAAGGAACGTAGTTATGCCCTGCTGGGTCTGCGTCAGCTACTGGGATGTATCTTCTAGTTTCTGCTTCTACTTTTGAAGGGAACCCCATAGAATCTAAAAATCTATGATGCTCCTTTTCTCTAGCGGGGAAGTTATCTAGAATGTCCTTTAAAGTAAAATCCTTCTGCATAAAATTGAAGAATGATTGTGTAAAATCTATATCACCGTTTGCTTTGAACATTAATTCCACCTCCCTCTTTGGTTCTTCATGTGTATGTTCTTTTGTTATAAGACAACTACCATCTATACAAGATGAAGTAGCAGCGTCATTTGCTTTTATAATATCGAATGAAGCAGCTTGGTTAACACCCTTCTCACAAACTGTAACTTCAGCAAGTTCCAACTCATCCACTTGCATTATTTTTTGTATTCCTTTTTGAATGTTTTGAGTTTTTAGTGCACTCCCTGCAATACTATAGCTTTTCAATTTTCCACTATGTATTTGTTCAGCCACCTTTTTAGCTATTTTTGTATCGTTTCTAAGTTCTGTTATAAAGAATAATCCTTCACCATCTTTTACTCCAGACTTGAACACCTTCCCACTTTTACTAATATACGCAGGTAGAGCCCACCCTACTTGCACATCGGAATGAAGAACCATAGCGTTTCTAGTTCTAATGTTCTCCATGTATTTATCAAATGCCTTAGATAAAGCATCTGTTGTTATCAAGTGTCCTTCTCTATCAACTAACTCTACAGAAGCAGGCCCACCTATCACTAACTTATCATCGTCAGAGATACCTTGCTTCTTAAGTTCTTTTTGATATATAGCATCTTTTGGATACGCTCTAGCTAAAGTTAGTATCTCTGCAGGAGATGCGAAGCCAGCTTTATGTAATCTTTTATATTCATCTAAAGCTTTTGAAATATCTTTTACATTAGACTTTCCGTCAATAGCTTTTTCTATAAAATTTATACTTGGGTCACCAAAGTCTAACCCTTGAGCTTTTGTAACAGGTTCATCGCAACCACAATCGTCAGCTGAAAACCCATCGTTATTCCAATTAGCTGGACTAGGAATACTTCCTACATCGGTTGCTACATATTTTATTTCTTCGGTTGTCATATTATTCAGCTACTCCCCAAATTACCCCTGTAAGTGTTGGAGTGTTTTGTGCTGCTATCATTGAAATCTTTCCCCTAAAGTCTAGAGGCATTTCAACATTTAGTTCTTGTCCTCCATAAATAGGAATACCATTACCAGAAGTTGCTGTTTGGTCAAAGGCTACATAAATAATATCAGCCGCGGTTGCTGATTGATTTTTAAATTGGAACCCTTTGATTTTTGTTAGAGAAGGTTTCTTTATAGAAGAAGATGCGTTTGTTGCACCTGTCCATTCATACAAAGGACCCTCACCACCTGTTTGGTTCCCATCTACATATGTAGAAACGGCCGCTGTGTCCTCTCTAATTTCAAACATAATTTTGTCTGCATAGAAGTTTATATTGTGTTGTGCAGTTGTTACTAAATATAATCTATATGCTGCTGCATCTGTGTTAGCTGGAATAGCATAAGTAGCTGATAGCTTTACGAAACCTGTAGTTAGGTCATGACTACCAGATGTACCATGTGATGTTGTTCCAGCAGAGTCTCTTAGAGTTAGTGTAACTGCACCTGATGCTGAAGCTCCACGAACTTCTAGTTGAACTGATATATATTGTGTGTTTACACTCCTAGAAATCAATGGTGATTCCCAGTAGAAGCCTTCGCCCGCAGCCGAGTTAGCTGGGTTTATTAGTAAAGATGCGGCACCTTCTGCAGCTTGTCCAGTATCTCTAGACCTAGCTGAACCAGTTGCTACAAATTCATCAACAGTAGTTCCTTCTACTCCTGGGTTTAAAACTAAGTTTGTTGCAATCTCACCACCATTGGCTACTATTGAGTATACATCTTCAGCGGTAGTACTTGCTGCATTTGAAATTGCTACGTATCTATTAGCAGGATGGACTGACTGTCTAGTCGAACTATCTATATCCCAACTCCTGTAATCTATGTGTCTTTCGTTAGCCATTTATATTTTCTCCTATTTATTGAAAGTTACGATAGCTAAAAAGCTACCCATTACGGCAGTTGTATGTACAACTAGAATTCCTAGTACTGCCAGTATACTTTTTGCTCCGTACATTTTGCTACGCCATTGAGAGATATCATCGACTTTGGTTTCAACCTTTTCTAAGTTTTTAGATAGGTTTTCATTGAGGGCGTTTTGACTAGAAATATAAGAATCTAATCGTTCCATATAAACTGCTAAATTTACTTGTGTGTCCTTTTGGGCCACTTGTTAGTCCTCACAAAATGTTGTTTATAAAATTAGTAGGGGGACCGAAGTCCCCCCACATGTATCATCTCTAAACTCTATGAGTTTAGGTCAGCTATTTTTGCTTGTGTCCAAATGTTCTTACATCGCATTTCTGCCATAGTGTAGAGTAATCCTCTAACAACTAGTGCGTTTGCTGCAAAGTAATCTCTGTTCTCTATATACTGTGTAGGTTGAGCAACAGCTATTTCAATGTAATCAGTGTCCAAAACGTAAACGTTTGAACCTAATACAGCATCAGCAGATGAAACTGACTTAGGTGTATCAGCATCTGGAATGATTGGGATACCTTGGTAGGTAGCCAATACTAGTCCAGTTCTTGTACCTGGGAAAGTTCTTTCAGAACCTACACCAACTTGGTACTCTTCTTGTCCTAAGTATCTTTGGTTTGAGTTAAGCAATCTTTCTAAGTTGAAGTATTGGTCGTGTCCCAAAAGGATTAGTTTTGGTTCTCCACCATTCTCTCTTATTTTTTGGATTGCTGTGTCTAGTAAGTTTAGACTTAGAGCTCTTCCTGTTCCTGAGTTGTAAGAAACAGAAGCACCTGCGTTCCAAGCACCTGCTGTTCTTCCATTTAGTGTCAAGTCATAAGCTCTTGTTCTAGCTTCACCACCACCAACAGCGGCTCCATCTTCTGAGATAATATCATCAATAGATGTTAAACCTGCTCTGTTGTAAACGTAAGCTACGTCACCATCAGCGAATGTAGTACCAGAAGCAACTGTAATAGCACCAGATGATGTATTTACAGCGGAAATTGTAGAACCAGAAGTTCTGTCATGTCCTGAAGCTGAGGTATCGAATTGAGCTACTGCATCACCCACTTTGAAGTTCTTTGCTATTGCAGCAGGAACTGTGAATGAAGTTGCTGAACCAGCTGATGTTAAGTAAGCTGAACCAGCTAGCAATTCTTCGTTGATTTCTTTAATGTGGTCTAACTGAGCATTTTCGTTTTCCAATGCTAGAACATCACCAACACCACCTTCTAGCTGTGCAGTGAACACTGATTTCACTGAAGCACCGAATGTAGTTGAAACAATTCTAGGTAAACTAGATACTGATTCAATGTTGGAAACGTCTACAGTTGGAATAGAACCTGTTTCAGTTACTGGTCTTGAACGGCCAGAACCTCTATCAGTCCTTACCCTCCAACCAGCAGTATTTCCCCAGACCACTCTAGGGATAGCGTTGAAGAATCTAGTTTGGTTGTTTAGTGCTTGCCAAACTTTTCTTCCATATGTTGTGTTGAATATACCTGTAGCTGAGTCTACTGTAAAGTATGTTTGTTTCTGTAGGTACTCTGGACCGAATACAGACTGATACAAACCTCTTTGAGACTGAGCAAGATATTCACTTAAACTTGGATTTGCCATGTTTTTAAATCTCCTGTAGTTTGTTTATTATTAACCTAATAGCTCTTTAGGAAGACCATCGGTCTCTCCTGATTCTATTTTGTGTTGTAAGTTTCTAAGTTCAGAATAAGAAAGTTCTGCTAGTTGGTCTGGTGTGTCAACTGTAGCGGATTTCTGAATAGGTGTTGTTGAGTCTACTCCCAAACCGTTCATAACTTTTGGAGCTTGTAGACCGTTTTCCTCTCTGAATCCCATCTTTCTTAGTCTTTCCTCTGATTCAGACTGAACAGCATTTTGTATATTAGCTTGTGTTTCTGCAAGTTGTTTTTGCAAAGATGCTAATTGCTTCTGCATTTTTTCCATGTCATCATCATCATCATCGTCCATACCCTTCTCTTCTGATTCTGGGATGTCGTCTGCCTTATCATCGTCATCCTCTTTGTACATTCCCTTCTCTTCTTTGTCCTCATCATCGTGAGCACCTTTTTCCATCGCTTTATCCTTCTTGTCATCATCTTCATCACCGTGGTATGCAGCTTGAATTGTGTTTTGCTGGTCTTCAATCTTAGTTGCTACGTTTGCAGCACTTTCTGAATCATCAGCATCCTGTGGGCCTTTACCTGTAGATTGTGCTTTCCTGTCATCACCGGAAACGTCCATTCCCTGGTCACCACCTTCTTTAAGAAGAGCTACAACTTCAGAGGCAACAGATTTCACAAGGTCAGCTTTAGCTGCTTCTGCAGCACTAGCTTCCGCATTAGCGATAGCATCATGTTCCTCTTTAGCTAGTCTGTCGTCCATTTTTGAAAGAACTTCAGCCACAGCTGCAAGTGCAAGGTTAGTACCTTCCATTTGCTTTTCGAGTCGCTCATTTATTTCTGCCATAGTTTTTTCCTCCTATGTGCCTGTTTATAAATATTCTCCTCTACAAAAAAGGTTGGTCTAAGCCACCTCCGACCTTATATTATAGTGTTGAATTCACGTTATATTTAAACGTTACTACATTATACTAAACAAAATCAAAAATCCTACGAAAAAAGTAAAATTATATTATGGTTAGTAACAATTTAGTCTTATTTAGGTAATCCCTTCGAGTCAAGTTGAATCATTTCATTACGAAAATCGTACAAAGAAACTTGAACTAGCTTCTTTAATTTGTCGCATTGATTACCTTCTGGAAGTGAGGCTTCTATTAAATCTAATACCTTGCCTACCATCCTTGCATGTTTTTCTATTATATATTCTTGTGTTGGTGTTATCTTACTTACATCTACCATTTTAGGTACCTCCTTATCTTAGCTGAACGCTTTCATCAAAAACTTCTTTTTCATCTGAATCCATTTTGTTATACACTATAGCCCAAGCATCTTCTATCCACTTGTTTGGTTCTCGTGTAACTTCATTCACATTTACAACTCTCCAGGAATCTCTATCAACTTGTACTGGTCTTTCGGCTATAGTTGAGAAAGTTTTCTTATGTGCTTTTACCCTAACCTTTTTACCACTAGGAAGCCGCCTAATAAAACTTCTTTTAATATCCATTACATATGGTTGGGTTTCTTTTGGTCTAGGAAATTGAACAGGGTCATAAACACTTTCTGCGTAAGGTGCTGAGTATTCAATAGTAAAGTTACTAGAAGTAACATTATAGTTTCCAGAGTCTTTTAATTGTCCTGACTTCACAGGAACCAACCCTTGAGCAGTATTAAAAGTTTCTAAAGCCACCGCTTGTAGCTCTTCTTGAATCTCACGCTCCAACTTAGTTATAGCGTTTTGTAGTTGTGAATCTATAGACATAAGATATTATACTTAAGTCTTAATTAATTCTGACCAATGTTCTGGAATTTTATCTATGAATTTTCTTTTACTAGCATCATATCGATTCAAATAAATAACATCTCTACCAACATAACCATACCTTGGATGCCAATAGGTTACTATTTGTTTTGGTTTAGTAGCAGCTTGTAGTCTTTGTAAAGCAAACTCATCAGGACCTTTCATAGTTCCACATATATGTAATTCCCCAGTACCTATATCTAACTCGTCAATACGATGGAAGTGTCCTATCATAACACTATCAAACTCTTGTTCTAAATCACCATCCATAGAATCTTCAATTTCTCTTTGCAAACTCTTTCTAAATTGAAACACGCTTCGTAGTTTAGTTATAGAGTTTAGTATAGCACCACTACTTCCAGCACCTGATATACAATCTCCGTGTGTAATAAGAACTACTTTATCATGAACTTTGAATGTGGTAATAAAACTTCTAGGAATATGGAACTCTATGTTTTCCTGGTTCTTACAGAAAGATGCAACCCATTGATACAACATGTAATCCCAATCCATATATTTATCCTTCATAGGCGGCTTTCTAGTCATCCTACCATGATTACCAACTACGCATGGAACTTTAATCTTTGTATAGTGTGGAGCTAAATACATCAAAGCTTGAGCTATAATGCTAGCTCCTCTAATCATTTGCTCCATACAGTTAGCCATATTAGACCTGGCCAACTCTTCGTGTATGTCACCACTAATCATGTCACCTAACATAGGTATAATTAGTTCGTCTACAGGTGCTATTTGTCTTCTATAAGATGTATGCTTTAGTATTTGATTAGCCCAACCATACATACGTTTATTAAATATTTCAAAGTTATATTCATTCAAGCCACGCATTTGGTCTTTAAATACATGTTCACCGATATGAGTATCAGATAAGGGAGTAACCATGATTTGTGCTTGATGACCAAAAGGAGTCTTTTCGGTTTTCTCTATGTGTTTTAGGGGTACTGATGGAAATGCTTTGGTGTGTTGTTGTATGGTTTCTATAATAAGGTCTTGTTTAGTGTCATCCTTTAAAGCTGATAAATATAGCTTCTTATAGAAGGCTGCTTCGCTTTTACTTGTAGCAAGTTTTTTGTCTAGCTTTATTCTTTCAGAAAGACTATCTCCTGGAATAGAGTCCTCTTGTTCTTCCCATACCTCGCTGTCGTACCACCGTTGAATTGTTGTTCGATGTACTGTTACTCCGTGCTCTTCCTCTACCCACTTGGATATCGCTGTCCAAGTTGCTCCTAGCTTTTTTCTTCTTATTATCTCTGATTTTGCCTGCTCTGGAATCATAATCTCTCCTTACTGTTCTTACCAATATCTTTCCACAAATAATACATTGTAGGTCATCGTCTTGATTTAAATACATGTGTCCACCACACTTCAAGCAAAGATTGCTATATAATCTAGTCATTAAAGACCTAGCTTCTTGTATGTATCCTCACCAATCATTTTGACTAATTTTGGTTTGTCGTCAGAGTCGTCAAGTTCCTCGACATCTCCTTGTTCTTTATCCTTGTCTGAGCCTTGCTTTAATGAATCTGAAGTGTAACCCCCTGATTCCCAGGTGGTTGCTAGTTGCACTTCTAACCCAGCAGGTGCAGCTATCGAAGCATTCCCGGAATCTTTATGTCTTGAATCCCTAGAATCATTTTTATCATCAAGCAATTTAATTTTTTGCTCCATGTCTTTTTGTTCCATGTCAGCTGTCTCACTTGGTTTTGCGTCAAACTCAACTGGATTTCTTTTACCTTCAATCTCTTTAGTTTGAGGGTTTATATCCTCACCACTAGTTTGTTGATGGACCTTCTTAGAAACCCATTTATTAAAGTCTAGCACAAAACTCTTTACCATCTTTCTCTCAGGTGAATGGTCTGTAATCCATTCAGATAGTCGTTGTACACCAGCTTTCTTTTTACGTTTCTTTTTACGTCTGCCGCCTCCCCCATATGTTGGAGAAAAAATCCCAGAGTTAGTTGATGTGAATACTGTACCACCGCCATTACCAAAAGAGCCTGAAGTAGCGGCACCGCCACCACCTCCGTTTCCTCCACCTCCTCCACCATTTTCTTTATAGAAAGGAAGAGCTTTTTTTAATTCTGGGTGAAACCTAAAAGAAATCTTCTTAGCATTTTTAGATACAGATTTCCCATCAATTAGTATTTCAATTGGATAAGGCTCAGGTTTTTCTAACCAATAAGCCACTTCATAACCACCATCTTTTAGTAGTTTTACTAGTAAGCCTCTATCGTAGTCACCTTCTGCTTTCAAAATTTTTTCTTTTCCTATAGGTAAGTTTAGGTCGACCCGGTATACATCTTGAGCTTCAGAATGATTGTGCTCTTCCTTTTGTAGGCGAGCCTTCTTTTCTCTTTTATAAGAGTCGTCTTGTCCTCTAGGGTTAGTTATCCAAGACTTTGAAACGGACATAATGTTCTCCAGGTAATTATTCTGCATCATCAGATAAATTTATTACATTTTCTGTGGGTTTAGTTGCTTTTCGTTTTTCTTGTTTATTCCTACTAAATCTTGTAGCGTCTCCAAAAATAGCTTTCTCTATATTAGTAACACCACTACTTGAAAGTTCTGCTACATAATCTACATTGTTTTCTGAAAACCACATTTGCTTCATATCAGGTGTCACTTCTTTTATAAGAGGAGAGTGGAAACCTTTTTCTGATAAACTTTCTAGCCAAGATTTTGACAATGTAAGCTCGTTCTTATTAGCCCTAGCTTGAGCCCACTCATCAACGTCTCTTTCTTCGTTAGGAGCTTTATCTCTCCAATCTGGAGTTATACCACCTGTTCTACCTTTGAACTTTCTTTTCTCTCTAGGTATGGCTTTTTCCATAGCTTGTATAGGTTCAGCTTCATCTAAGGGCATTCCTTCTTCTTGAGGAGCTTCTTGCTGTTGCTCCATCATAGCTTGTTGCTGCTCAGCTTGTTCTTGTTGTTGTTTTTGTTGCACCAAACCTAGTGCAGTTTGTTCAGCTTGCATTTTAGCAGTAGGCACTGGTTCTCCACTAACTACAAAGTCAGCCTCCCATAAAGGGACATCTTGTTCTTTTAGTTTTATATCAAACCCTAATTGAGCAAATTGATTTACTATTTGTATCTTCTGTTGTGCAAAAGCTAATCTTGTATTCTCTGCTTTTTCTTCCGGCTGTGGAAGTTGCATTTGATAATCAGTTATACCAAATGCTTCTAGTAATTGAGGGAATACCTTCTCATGAAATAATCGTTGGTCACTTTCTACCACACGACTCATAACAACTAATTGTTGAGTTTGTTGTGATAACCCTCCAAAAGCTTCTGGAGCACCCTGCCATGCTGGTGTAACACCCCACATAGCTGATACTCTTTCTCTTATCTCGTCTCTTACAGGTAGGTAATCCATGTCTTGTAGTGTATGAAATAATCTAACCAGGTCTACTCTACCTCTTTGGTTTCTAGCAGATACTGCCACCATAGGTATGTAGTTAGGGTCTAGTCTTGTTTGAGCTGCAATGTGTTCTCTTTCTCTTCGTAATGACTCCGGGTCATCTGTAGTTACCATCAACATACTTGCGGGCATTTTTCTTTCAAAGAAATATCTATATAAGTTCTTATCCATACCTACTAACGTCAAAGCCTTTTCAAATATGGTAAGTATTGGTGACCATCCATATGTTTCAGATGGTGAGAATTTAGATAAATGAATTACTTCATTATCAGTAAGATAAATGTGTTGGCTTCTATGATAATACTTATACATAGCTGGGTGAAGATTAACGTTACAATCTTCTTTAGTACACTTAGTTGATTCTTCTTGTACTATTTCTCTATGTATGGGACAAAGGAAGTGTGCATTTTTTGGCAGACCGGCGGAATCTAAATCAAATTCTACTAGAGCAGGGTTTAACCTTCTTACCTCTATAGGTCTAGATGTAACAGAACCATCACCATTGTCTGTATATTCTTTAGCTATATATATGAAACCATCGTCTAAAGCATTTACATCATGATGAAATTGTCTCATAACTTCTTCTAGGCTTTGGTCAAATACATTACAATCTCTTAGCCATTTCTCTAAACGTTCTTTTTGTTCATTATCAGGTTTCTCAAGTTTAGGAACTATCTCTATACCACGTCTAAACACCTCACTTGTAATGTGTCCTAGCGGCCCCCTAATCTCTTCAACGGACATAACAACTGTTTGTAAGTCCATTACAAGTTGTTGCCTGTAGGCCATTTGATGACGAACCCATGTGTTTACAATCGAATCTAATCCAATTGTTGGAGCTTTCGCAGTATCCCCAGAAGATTTCATCACATCTAATAAACTAATTTGTTTGTTCAAATCAGCCATTTGTTGCTGCATTTGCGGAACTTGAGGTATATACTCAGATAATTTCATATTTATTCCCTACTTAGTTTAGTCATATCTTGCATAGATACTAACTTTAATATATTGTCCATCGCTTTCTCTTTTAGTTGGTAGTCTTCTGAATGTTCAACATCTCGTATAACTTCAGATTTTTGTTCCTTCAACTTTAATATTTCTTCATTTAAGGTTTGTATTTCTTGGTCACGGTCTAAAATAGTAGCTTCAAGTTCTGCTTCACCAGTTCCAAAGTTTGCATTTTCTAAAACTCCGGCGCTAGCTGCTTCCCTTATTAAAGCTATAAATTGTCCTTCAGACAAAGCTACTACAGCGGGACTATCATCAGGAATGTCATCATCAGCACTTAACATCTTTAGGTCTTCGTGCCAGGTATTTAGAATTCTCCAAGTACCTTTGTCATCCTTCATAGCAACATACTGTTGACCATTCTCATTCATCATGTTTCCTAATACCATTTTCTTCTCCTACAGCTTTTCTACTTATATTATACTACGATTTTCTTATTTACTACGCAATCTTACATGCACTCCACCCACAGGTCTTACAAGTCTCACACCCAGATTCAAAAACTATGTTAGGAGAACCGCAATCACAAGCTTCACTTTCTATCATTTGCTCTTCTAATTCAAAGCCATCAAGAGTTTTTTGCTCACTAGATTCTTTATTTCCTTTTACTAGTACTTCTTTTTCTCTAGACCCTGCTCTGTAAACAGTTATTCCTTTGCAACCATTTTCCCATGCAATCATATATGTATCTTCTACATCTTCAATAGTTGCTTCGTTAGGGAAATTTATAGTTTTAGATATACCAGAATCACAAGACTCTTGAAAAGCAGCTTGCATTAATACGTGGTCTTTAGGCGATATCTCAGGAGCTGTAGAATAAACCTCTTTAGCCCAATCTGGAACATCTGGGACTGTTTCAAGTGAACCCCCTTCTGCTAAATAGTCCATCAAGTCTTCCGAGTAAAACCCATGTTTTATAGCATCAGCTTCAAAGTACTTGTTTATATAGTTTAGAGTTTTACCTTCTAGTATGTTTTGTTTTTTCCAAGCCAACGCAAAGGTAGGTTCAATTCCACTAGATGTATCGGCTATCATTGATATTGTTCCTGTTGGAGCAACTGTTAGTCTACAATGATTTCTATAAGCTTCTGTTTCTTTATCGTAGTTACTATCATTCCACGCAGGAAATGTTCCTCTTACTTTAGCTAATTGCTTAGACTCATCATCAGCCCACTCTCTAACTTTACTCATCATCTCTTTACCAACTTCTCTAGCTAGTTCTGATGCGTATGAAACTTGCATTTGTATTAGCAGGTCTGCAAACCCCATTATACCTAAGCCAATTTTTCTAGTTGCTTTGGTCATTTCTTCGATTTCAGGGGTAGCATATTTATTAGCGTCTATTACATTATCTAAAAAGTGTACTGATGTTCTAGTTACCCACTCTAAATGATTCCAGTCTATTTTTTCTTTCCAACCAAATGTACTAGCTTTCTTAGGTTTTTTATAAAATCTAGCTAAGTTTATAGAACCTAAATTACAAGATTCGTTGCCTAGTAGTGGTTGTTCACCACATGGGTTAGTAGCAATCATTTCACCATATTTTTCAGATACATGGTTATCTTTGTTTACTTGGTCTAAGAATATCATCCCAGGTTCACCATTTCTCCAAGCACCTTCAACTATTTTATTGAATACTTCTTTTGCGTTTAAATGCCCTGTAACAGTATTGTCTTTAGGATTTATTAAAGAGTAATCCATGTCGTGTTTTACCGCTTCCATAAAGTTAGAGTCCACACCCACAGAAATATTAAAGTTATGAATATCACCTTCAACCTTCTTACATTCTATGAATTCTAAAATATCTGGGTGATAGATAGACATAACGGCCATATTAGCACCATCTCTTTTACCGCCTTGGGTAATCATAGAAGACACCCTTGAAAGTGTTTTTAATACTTCTATAGGTCCACAAGCAATTCCATGAGTAGATTTTATAGAGGTGCCTTTAGGTCTTAATTTGGATAAAGCAAATCCTGTTCCTCCACCAAATTTTTGTACCATAGCAGCGTCTGTGGCTGCTTTCATAATTCCTTCCATTGAATCTTCTAATGGTAAAACAAAACAAGCGGACAAAGTTCCTTGTTCCGTACCAGCATTCATTAATGTAGGAGAGTTAGGAATAAATTCTAGGTTAGACATAATAGAATAAAAATCTTTTTCTGTTAATTTGGTCTCAACATCTAAGCTAAGGTATGACTTGTCAATTGCTGCAACAGCTTTTGACACACGATTAAAAAGTTCTTCAGGCGTTTCAATTACTTCATTGTATTCATTCTTTAATAAATACCTGTGATTTAATATAACATTAGCTTGTTCTGTTATAATGGGCTCGTTACTTATACGTGTTGATAGTTTATCTCTTAAAGTCATTACTTATTTCTCCTATTATTATTTACTGTTTTCGATAACCACAATATATGCAAAGTCCTCTTTCTGGAACCCAAAAATTTGTATTACATACAGATTCTTCGCATTGTGGATTTGGGGCCTTCTCCATCCTTTGAACCTCGTTTAAAGGTTCCATTTTTAAAGGGTTAGGTTGTGGACCCAATCCCTTTTTCTCATCCATTCCTTCTCTACGACTCTCAGGAGTTTCACCAGGGCTTACAGCATTAAACCAATCAGTAGCACTGCCTAAGTCTACATACTTATTACCAGTGTCATGAACAGCTTGTAAAGCCATTGCAATTGAGAAAAAAGCATCCCCATGTCCCATTGGTGTGTTTGGAGCTTTTAATTCGTTACTCACAGACAAGATTTGTTGCTTTTGTCTTTCGTCTTTGATTAGTTTTAATATACCTGAATGGACAAAATTTTCGAAGATAGATGCCATAGTATTTTTAGATTTTTTTGTAAAATTCATCGCCAACCACCTGGTGTCTAGTCCGCGGTCTTCTAACTCCCCTCTAGTATTATCAACATACCCAGAAGTTAAATTGAAGTTGTCAGCGACTTCATTTAAGTATTCTATTTGGTCAGAGTAATTCCAACCGTCTAAAAACGAAGAATGTATTTGTTCAATGTTTTCCCCTCGTTTTCTAAAGATAACTAAATGAGACGGATGTCTTTTTTTCCCAACATCAAAGCCACCAAAAAATAAATCCCCTGTTTCCCAATCTTTGAATTCTTTTAAGGCTGGGGCTGAACGTAAAGTGTCATCTTCACATTTAATGATATCCTCTTCATCAAAATAAGACTCAGTAGCAAAATGAGGAACCAACATAAACTCTGAAGCAAAAGATTTAGGTCTAGCTTTTTGTTGTGCTAATAAATACTTCTCACTCATTATCTCCGGAGCTAAAACTCTTCTACCAGGTACAGGGTCTAAAGCTGGTAATACTCTAGCTTTGAATCGTTCATCATCTTGTAGTTTAGCAAGGATGTCTCCTGGCATCATAGGAGTCCCTACAACGATAACAGGAGCTTCTTTCAAAGGTATGAACATTGATTCTGTCATAAAGTGGTCTTCTACTTTAGTTATTTGTCCCATGTTCAAAGGGTTCTCCGGGTCTCTCAATACGTCATCTGCCACTAATGCACCGTTGACGTGCATACCTCTTTTGAATGAAAATAAACCACCATGCATGATTTCCATAGGTTGATTGTTCTTATAGAATCTAGCAGAATAATCAGCTTTAGGACTTCTGTTTATAAGTATTTCTGGGATAATAGGGTTTCTAGAAATTGTTTTATTTATCTCTGCAATATGGTATTTAGCCATACCATCACTATAAGAAAGATAAAGTACCGACATATCTCTAGGTGCCGTCAATAATCTCCAAACACTAAAGGCGTGTCCTAGAATAGTTGATTTAAAATGACCTCTAGGTAATATTCCAACATAGTTTAACCCTTCGGCTAAACACTCTTCAATATCTTCAGCGAGTAAACTTACATGCCATGCTTTAAAATACTGTGGGTTATCATATGAGTGTGCCCAAATATTTTCTATAAACTCTCTAAAGGAACCAACATCTTGTCTCTTTTTTTCTTCTAAACCCTTAGATAAAGCTTTAAATGCATCTTGAATATTTACTACTTCTTTGGCCACAATTAAGAGTCCTCATGTAGCATATAGACACTTTTTAATTTTGTAGATATTCTTTGTAAAGTATCTGCATCACTTATTTCGTCAATCAAAACAGCCATTATGTCATTTACAAAATTCATGTTTACCATACCTTGCATAACATCACGCTGCCCTTTTATAGCTATATCAGCGGCTCTAGTTGCATCTAAAGCTCTATCAAAAGATAACCCCTTTAATTCAGCAGAGGCTTTGATAGCCATATTGGTGTATTGACCCATTTGTTCTTCTTGAATTTCTGAGTAATCTTTAGCTTTTTTCTTAGCTACCGTGGTTTGACTATCAACGTATTCTTGGATTTTTTGTTCCCCCCATTTTTCTTTTCGTGCCCACATGTAAATAGTAGGAGGAGAAACAACGTGCTCTTCTGTAGAAATCTTATCTGCTATTTGTTTGGCAGATAAATTTCCCTCAAGAAACAAATCCATAGCTTTTAGCTTAATTTCATTTGGAAACTGTTTAGGCATAATTAATCTTTATAATCGTCATATATACTGTTATTATCCATCATTCCATACCCATCGTCAGACACATGTTGGGAATCTATATTACCCCCTAATGGGCTTCCATCTGAGTTTAGGAATTGAGAAAAGTCCCAATATCCTGTTTTATCTGTGTGAGCTGTGTAACAACTAGGTACTTTTATTTTTGAACCGTGTGGTAATTTTATCTCATTGAATTGCATCCCTATCTCACCTCTAGTACATATCCCAGCCCAAATGTGTTCTTGTTCTGCAATTGGAGTGTAGTTTGTTCTTTTTAGTAGACTCCCGGTAGTTCTTTGTAAGTTTTTTACTTCTTGGTTACTAGCACACTTGGAAAACTTACACCAAACAACAGCACCGTATTCTTTTTTTACATCTTCTATAGTTGGAAGCTTTTTAGGAAATTTATCTTTATATTCCCTTTTAACACTTTCCCTCTTCCCAGGAAAGAACATTTGAAAACCTCTAACTACTTTAGTTAATCCACCACCTAACATTCTACTAACCTCCTCTTATTCCATAACGCTATGCAAACAGCATCAGCGTAATCTTGTTCTGGGAATTTATCTCCCCACTTTTCTATTGCGTATTTCATTATATCGTCTTTTTTAGCTTGACCATTTCCTAAACACACTTTCTTCCAGGTCGCTTGATGCACAAACTCTGTTCGTATATCAGCGGTTGCAAGTAAAGCCCAAACTGCACCAACTACTCTAGCAGTTATGGTATATGCCCTACTGTTTCTAACTGGTATTGCATTCTCTAAAGAAGCTTTATAGCCTTTTAATGATTGTACATCATTATTAAAATTAGTAATAAGCTCAGGAAATCTTTCCTCAAACTTTGCTTTTTTATTACAGTCCCACTTTAACAACTCTACTAACTTTTCTTCTTCATCAATAATAGCTGCATGTATAGCGAAACTTGACGTATCAAACCCTATGTAATGCTTCATAGTTCATTATACTAATTTTTTTTAATTCGCTTGCGTTCTAAGAGTAACTATTCTACTAACTGTACTATAGAAGGTGTCATATGCTTTTAACAAACCTAACTCTCGCTTCAAAATAGCTTCCAACTCTATAATTTCTTTACTTAGCTCCGCCAACTCATTGTTATCAGCCATAATTTGACCTCTAATTTCTTCTTTAGTTGGCTTCCTACCACCTCTATGCATACTTACTATCTTGTGAGATTGTATGCTATACAAGTCATCAAAAGAGGCTTTTAATACACTTACCTTAGATTCTATTTGGGTAGTCTTAATTTCTAGATATGCTTTATATCCTCCATATATAGCCAAAAAATCTTCTATCTCTTTATTGTCATAATGAGTTAGTTTAGAAAAATCTAAATCTTCTCTTTCTTTTAAATCTATATTTATACGTGGTAAATTCAAACTACCAATAAAATTATCTACCTTTTTTATAGAACTAGATATGCTTTCATTAGGACTCATCTTCAACACCTTTCACCTTTTTACATACACAATACCAAGCTCCAGTGCATTTATCAGGTGCTATTGTCATTGCTTGAATATCAAAACATCGTTTTAAAATATCTGCCCAGGCTTCTTCATCACGTTCAATCAAAAAAGCTTTTAGATGTTGGTCGTCTTTACATTCATATAAAACAGTGCCATGGTCATAACCAGACATGTTTAAATACATTTGAAGTTGAGTGAAGTGCTCTGGCTTCGCTGCAGAAAGTTGGGTGAACCCAAACTTATTAATTGACTTCAACTCTACAGGCAACTCTCCATACTCTAGGTGCTTTATCAAAAAGTCCATTCTTCCTGAAATAGGAGGAAGCTCTTGCTTTAAAGAAATTTCTCTATCTATAAGAATATTTAAATCTGTAAGCCACAAAGCAACACGGTCTTCTAAAAAGTTTCCGTTCTGAAATATTCTTTTTATTCTAGCTTCTAATATTTGCTCCGGGATTTTAGCATTATAATAAAGCCACAAATACCTGTCACAAGGGTTACCTAAAGCCGAAGGATGAAACACACCACCTCGTGGAGGGTTATCAACTTCTGTTAAATGTTCATCTATTATCTTAGTAAGCCATTTATCTCTAGGAGCTTTTCTCTTTTGGTTTATTTCGGCTATTTGTTTAATTCCTGCCATAACGCCTTTTGTATTGTTGGTTTTGTTTTTTCTTTGATATGGATTACAACATCAATGTTATATTTATCCATCAAAACTTTATCCCTAACTTTATCTCTTTTAGATAAGTGTCCATAAACCCCATCTGCTTCTATAGCGGTGTTTATCTCTTCTATATAAAAGTCTACCTTATATGGCGGAAAAAATTCTTGTTGTGTATATCTAAAGCCAATTTCACTTAGATATTCTGCTATTATTATTTCTTGTTGTGTATTACTCGTTGGTGGTAGGGTCATTTTTAATTTGTTCTACTAATTCTTCATTTTCTTTTATTGCGTCCTTCAAGGAAGTCATCCCTTGAACTCTAATGTCACCAAAAGAATACCAAGAACCTGTTTTCTTTATTACCCCTTTATCTATTGCCTCTCTAATGTAAGTCTCTAAGACATCTATGCCACCCTCTACTGTAAATGGAACTGTAGTATTTGCCCAACTATCTCCACCTACTTTAGTTTTATCCATTTCAATTTTCATTTCAAAACCTGTTCGAACTCTATCACCCTTAACTGTTTCTTCTATCCAAGGGCCTCTTCGTACATTTAGAATTAAATGCGAAAAGAATGTTTGCCCATGTCCACCTGGTGTAGTGTTAGGTGCATATATACTAGCTAGGTTTTCCCTTAGTTGATTAATAGCTACAAACGCAGACCCGTGTTTCAAATAAGCCATTATCTTTCCAATACTTTGGGTAACAAACCTTGCTTGCCACGCCATTGGACTATAACTAAAGTCCCCTTCTTGCACTTTCGCAGCAACATCTGAAGGTATTAACCCTGCTATACTATCTAGAACTACTACATCAACTCCGGCTTCTAAAAAACTAAACACACCCTTCATAGCTTCTTCACCTGTATATGGTTGTACCAACAAAACTGAAGATGTATCAACCCCACATTTTTCCATCCATGCAGCATCCCAAGATAACTCAGAGTCAATCCAAGCCGCCAAACCACCATTTTTTTGTACTTTAGCAACTACTTGAGAAGCTAAAAAAGATTTACCTGCATTAGAGTTTCCCTTAATTAAAGTAAACCTCTTCTTAGGTATTCCCCCACCTAGCATTCTATCTAAATTAGGAATGTCAAATGGAATCCTATCATAAGCTACGTCTTCAGAGTCCCCAGACATTACATCTAGTTTCATGGTTTTTTTAAGACTCTCTATTAATTCTTTCGCTTCTTTTTTCATCTTGTCCTTTATATATATCTTCTGCCCACGCTAAACTTATAGCCGCGGATTTTATTAATTCAACAAATAATTTTGGGTTTTCCCTTAGATTGATTGCATCGTCTATTTTAAAAATAGAATCCTTAGACATCATATCCCACCAATCTATACTTCGTTTTTCAAGTCCCCTCTTTTCATCTACTAGTTCTTTTTCTACTAATAGTGCTTCTAAAATTGAAAAAGTGTTTGGAGGCTCGTAACTCATTCTTCTTTATCTAAACCTTTTATTTCCATAATTTCCCTATCCAACTCTGTGTTTAAATAGTTTGATGCCTCTTGAACATGTTTTACCAAAGCGTCATCTAACTGTTGCTCTAGCGGATAGTTGGGGTCAACCTCAAGAAGTGTTAATTCTAACTTATGGTATCCACCAAATCTATTATTCTTGTCTAATGGAAATGAAAAATTCTTGGTTATGCTATATTTTGGTCTTTCAACTTTACTCATCTTTTCTCCTTATCATAAAAATGCAATAGTAGAACTGCATAATGTATTATTTTTAGTAAGTCTTTTCTTGGTGTTCCTTTTCTGTCATATCGTGAAGCATACTTTAAAATATTGCTTCTACAAAAAGCAGGTGCATCACCACATGCTTCTATAAAATCTAATGTTTGGACATCCCCTTCACTATAATGTTCTCCATAAGTATTACCTATATATTTTTTTACTTCACTTAAAATTTTGTCTTCATTGAATTTCATATTACTTATTATATATTATTTTCTGGGACACTATCCCAATCAATCCAATCATCTTCTACTTGTTTTATTGGAGCCTGTAAGTCTGACTTAGTTGCCCAGGAGGGGTTTAATAGCTCCATATCAACTTCTAAGGGTATGTCTAAGGTATTGGTCATAAGAAGTTCCTTAACCTTATGCGGCACGTCCTCAAATTCTGATTCATGAATTTCACATATAATCTCATCGTGTACTTGCAAAAGCAAATTGCTTTTCTTGCCATCTAAGTATTTATCAACTTCTACCATCCTTTCAGATAGCAGGTCTGCACTAGTACCTTGAACCAAATAATTTACACCCTTATAAGCAAAGTCACGATTCAATTGATAAACCCTACCATACTTGTTCCTTACAAATCCTGTGCGTCCATCTCCCCCTACACTTCTAGATGATGTGTGATATATCTTTTTAGACACATCTTCAATAAATTGCTTTGCACCCTTCATACCTTCAAAATAACTCTTCTTATAGGCTCCAGCTTCTTGTGGAGTAGTGTTTATTTGTTGTGCTAGCTTTTTATTTCCTATTCCATATATTGTTCCAAAGGTTATTGCTTTAGCGGCTTGCCTATATTCTTTGAAACGCTCATGACTTTCATCTATTTTGAATGCTAACTTAGCTGCCTCACTATGAAAATCAACATCACTTTTGTTTATAATATTGTCAATTTCGTCATTTATCCCTATATTATTACCTTTTTCATCATATAAGTACCTAAAATATGATAGAAAAACTCTAACTTCCATTTGAGAATAGTCGAAACCAACCAAATAATATCCCTTACGTGGGACAAATAATCTACGTATGGAAATTTCTTTAGCGTTTTCCTCGTTGTAAGACTCGTCTCCAACAAAAGTCCAAGTAGAAACCACATCATCCGATAAACGTTCATCCATTGATATACCTTTGGGACCAATCAATGATGCTATTTTTTCCCTAGTTAACTCTACATCTTCTTTTGAAAGTTGTTTTTCCTCTAATTTAAAATGGTTTCTAGGGATATTTTGTAAATTAGGGTTAGCACTAGATAATCTACCAGTAGCTGCACCCCAATTTTGAAACTGAGTGTGCTCTATGTCTTTATCTAAATAAGGTTTTATGTACGTAGATTTTAATTTAGCT
>VTLG01012308.1_pt1 | contig 27008 bp, 41 predicted proteins | sample 4694571 | NCBI WGS metagenome assembly VTLG01 (sample SAMN12604809, study PRJNA352737) | marine metagenome | biome: ENVO:00000447; feature: ENVO:00000209|ENVO:00000569|ENVO:01000036; material: ENVO:00002151; isolation source: viral sequences binned using virsorter ...
AGACACGCTAAAAATATTGCAAAAGGCAAAATGTCAGCAGCTTTTTGGGCAGACAAGACAAAGTGGAGCTAATATTGTGAATAATTGTAAATTTTTTATTTATGGCAGACGAAGTAATCAAGCCTGATAACTCAGCTGAAATGGCTGCATTGAAGGCAGAAGTTGAAAGACTAAGAAAATCTAATAGTGAAATATTAGATGATTACAAGAAAGCTAAGGAAGCTGCAAAGGCTGTTCCTCAAGATGTTGATGTAAATGCTTTGATTGCTTTCAAGCAGAAAAAAGAACAGGAAGAGCTTGAGGCTAAAGGCAGATATGAAGAGGCTACAGAAAAACTGGCAACTCAGTACAGAGAGGCAGAACAACAGCAAAAACAAAAGATTGAGCAACTGTTAGCTGAGAAGAGACAGCTTGAAGTTGAAGCTCCAGCAGTAACAGCACTGGCTGATGTTGTACACGACCCTCAATATGTATTGAGCCGTATAAGCAAGGAACAGCTTGCTAGGGAAGCAGACGGCACAGTTGTAGTTGTTGATGGGTATAACAGAACACCAGTCAAAGAGTGGGCAATGTCTCAAATGCCTCAATGGGTGCAAAAGAATCCAAGACCTCAAGGCGGTGGAGCTACGACAACAAAGGTACAGACTGAGTTTGTTTCTAATGATAAAAACCCATTTGCACCTGATTCATTCAACCTTACAGAGCAAGCTAGGTTATATAGAACAGATATTAATAAATATAATATGCTCAAAAACGCAGTTACAGGTTAGTATATAGACAACGTGGTTGTGCCATGTCAGAGGTTGTGCCTCGAAGTAAACATATCTATTAATTCACATGGCGACAGTTCGCAGTGATTTAATTATTCCAGAGGTGTTTACACCCTATTTGATTGAGGCTACTACACAAACAGATAGCTTTCTTCAAAGTGGGGTTGTGCAACCTTTGGCTGAATTAAATCTTTCCTCCACTGCTGGGGGTGACTTCGTAAAAATCCCATTTTACAAGGCAAATTTATCAGGAGATTTTGAGGTTCTTTCAGACTCAACATCATTAACTCCATCAAAGATACAAGCAGACAATCAAATTGCTGCTGTTCTTCATAGAGGTAGAGCTTTCAGTTCAAGAGATTTAGCTAGTCTTGCAGTTGGTAGCAGTACAGATCCAATGGCTGCTATTGCTCAAAAAATGGCTGCATATGTAAACAACCAAAAACAGAAGGATTTATATTCTTGCTTAACTGGTGCTTTTGGTTCTATTAATGCAAACTCAAGTGCTTCAGCATTGTTCGATTTAACAATCGACTCTGAATCTGGAGATACACCTACTGCACTAAGTCCTAGACACGTTGCGAAGGCTCAGTCATTACTTGGCGATCAAGGTGGCAAGCTTACAACAATCGCAATGCACAGCAAAGTGTATTACGACCTTGTTGAAAGAAGAGCAGTTGACTTTGTTGCAGCAACAGACATCAATGGTGGTGGTGCTACAGCGTCAGGTGGTTCTATCCAGAACGCATTTGGTAGCCCAACAGTTCCAACATTCATGGGTCTAAGAGTTATCGTTTCTGACGATATTCCTACAACAGGCTCTGGATCTACAACTGAGTATTCAGTATTTATGTTCACAAATGGTGCTGTTGTAACTGGGGAGCAAGCTCCGATCAGAACACAGACAGATAGAGACATTCTTGCCCTAGAGGAAGCAATGGCAGTGGATCTCCACTACATCTATCACCCTGTAGGTTTGAAATATGCGGTGACAACTGTTAACCCTAATAGAACAGTTCTTGAAACTGTAGGCTCTTGGTCGAAAGTCTATGAAACAAAGAATATCGGTATCGTAAGAGCTACTGTAGTTTCTAACAACGACTAGAGGTATTTATCATGTCATCTTTATTTGATGTAACTGCTGGGTCATTAATCGGCCCAACAACAGGTGGAACAGTAACTCAGGCATCTAACAAGTCAACAACTGTTGTTCTTAATGCTGAGTCTGGTCAGATCACCATGAATGGTGCGGCTTTGGGTGCTGGTGCGGAAGTTAGCTTCACTGTCACCAACAGCAAAATCTCATCTACTGACGTTGTTCTTGTAAACCATAGTTCTGGCGGCACTGCTGGAGCATACATGGCACAAGCCAACTTAATTGCTGATGGATCATTCAAAATATCTGTTACCAATTTGACAAGTAGTTCTGAGTCTGAAGCGATTGTTCTTAGCTTTGTTGCCCTAAAAGGTGCTTCAAGTTAATGTCAATTTACGCTTTTAGGCGTATGAGGGAACAAAACGAAGCTGCTCAAAAGGCGGCTTCAGTTTCCACATCTAAGCCAAAACCTAAAACAAAGCCCAAAAAGGTGAAACTCAATGGCGATAACTCTTGATGCGACTGTTGGTGGAGCTAACGCTAACACTTATATAAGTCTTTCTGATGCAAACTCTTTTATTGAGGGCCTAGTTCTCAATGATGACACCAGTGCATGGGACAACTCATCTACGGATAATAAAAACAGAGCATTATTTACCGCAGCCCAGAGGATAGACAGAGAAAAGTTTTTAGGTGCTAGAGTTGCTGACACTCAGGCTCTTGAGTGGCCAAGATCAGGAGTAAGGAAACCTGACACATACACAAACCTGTATGGCTTAAGCTTTCCAAACAGATTAGTTGCTGACTATTATCTCGACACAGAGATTCCAGATCGTGTAAAACACGCACAAGTAGTTCTGGCTGTTTATCTCAATAACAACAGAGGTGGACTTGATCTTTCTGGCTTAGAAGATTTTGCCGCTGTCAGTATAGGAAATATAAACGTAACTCCCAGATTTTATGGGGCTGTGGGCATTGATCGTATTCCACCGATTGTTGACCACTATTTGATGGGTATTAGAATAGGTGGAAGAGCAAACTTACAAATCAAGAGGTCATGAAAATGGGCTACGGCTACGACTATCCAGCAGCAATAATCATCACAGATCATACTCAGGCATTTACTGGTAGATTTGGCAAAGTAGTTGCATTGAAAAATTCAACCGTTGATTTAGTTGCTGAGAATATTAAGGAGAATACATCTTCGACTATTTCTGCAATACCTTTGCATCATTCAGCAGAGATATGCGGTGTGATTACAAGTGTTCAAGTTGCAAGTGGTGACGCTGTTATTGCTTACTACTTATGAGCATTGCAAACGCATTAAAAAAAGCAGCTTCCAAGACAATCAAAGTTCTTGGTGGCGACATTACTTACAGAAGAGTGACGACTGGAATATATAACCCTACTACTGGCTCAATGAGTGAAGTTAAAACAGATGTCAGTATAAAGGGTGTCGTGAGCAACGTAACAAGGTCTGAGGTGACTGACCTAGTTTCTAGTCAGGACAAACGACTAACTATATCTGCTGGTGATATAACTTTCACACCAACAACATTTGATCGGGTTGTTATAAGCGGAACAGAATATAAGGTGGTTCAAATCAATACAAATGAACAAGATAATACAGCTATCAGCTTTGATATTTTCTTGAGGTAATTATGGCCAGACAGATCAGAGTAGATCAGATTGACGATTTTTTTGAGGAATTAGTTGTTGATCTTGTACAAGCTACTACACTTGAGTGGACAAGGAGAGTAAAAAAAGCGACTCCAGTAGATACTGGTAGATTGAGAGGTGCATGGCAAACAAACATCAAAAGGTTTGAAGGTAGTGTCACAAATAATGTTGTATATGCAGAACCTGTTTGCTTTGGTATAAATAAACCACCATCTTGGGGCGGTGTTTATAGAACAAGACAAGGAACTGTTGAGGGATTTCCTGAGCTTATTGGCAAAGAACTTGAGGACTATGTAATGAGACAAATCAGGAGGGGTATTTAATGGCAGCTACAAACTTAAACACAGTAAGATCAACCATTGAAACAAGAATTAGAAACGAATTTAGAACAGGTCAGCCGATACCTATAGTTTTTAACAATGTGCCTTTTGATGCCTCTACTGTCGATCAATATATTCAATGTATTACTAGCTTTGGATCAAGTTCATACCTTACTCAACAAGCACCAAATTCAAGCACCACTTCCACAAATCTTGTTGTGGGTCTTATTACTTGTAATATTTACACAAAACAAGGATTAGGAGCAGGGGCAAATTTTACCTTAAGCAAAAGAGTAAGAGATTTATTTAATAGAATCACAGTTTCTGATGTGCGATTTGATCCACCAGTAGGGCCAGAGGTTTCTGAAGCAACTCCAGAAGGCAAATTTCAGACACAGGTTAGAATAACATTTGAACTTTATGAGGCACTTACACCATGATTGAGATTACTGAAGAAATGCTTGACGCTATTGAAGCAGTCAAGGGCAGAAGAGAACCACAATACTGGGATCATCAATGCAGACGATATTTAGAAAAACAAAAAAATCTGCAAAATTTATCAAAAGATGAGCTTGAAAAAAAGGGTAGAGAGCTTGGAATTGAACTAGATAAAAGAAAGTCAAAAGACAAACTAATAGCAGAAATAGAAAAACTACAGAAAAAAGGTTAATATATTTATAAATATTTCTTTTTATTGTTATGGCTGCTGTAAAAGGTGATGTCGGGCAAGTCAAATTTGATGATGGCGGCTCTTCAGTCAACCCAGTTTTAGGCACTAGATCATGGTCTATGTCTATCACCAAAGATACCCAAGAAACAACTGTTCAAGGTGACACTTTTAAAAAATTTATTGGTGGACTTATTGAAGGTGAGGGAACTGCTGAACTTGTTTATGACAATGCTGCCTCTGGTGAGACTGCAACCTTTGTTGATGGTGTATTAACTACAGGTGACGCTGGAACAGCATCTTTTGAGCTTTTCCCTGACAGTGCTAGTGGATCTGCAAAGATCAGCTTCAGTGGCCTTGTAACAAACTTTGAGCAAAGTTCTGCTCTTGGTGATGTAAATACAATCAGCATCACATTTAAGCCATCTGGCACAATCACTTCAGCAATTTAAAAGTAAAATTCTTCGCATTTATTTATGGCAACTAAAAGAACCGCAGAGGTATTGCTTGGGGCGTTTCAAGATGAAATGGTCACAAGACGGCAGTTTGACGTTAAAAACTCGAAAGATGAAGTCATTATGACTTTGTATTTCAAGCCGATAACAAGATATGCAAGGGTCAAAGCTCAACAACTAGCTGGCCCAAATGCAGATGCTTTGGTTGTATCTACACAACTACTTTGTCAGATGGCAGAGAAAGAAGATGGAACTCTAGCCTTTGATATGTCAGATGCTCCAATATTACAAAGACAGCTTCCAGAAAAAGTATTAAATGATCTTGAGCTTTTCTTGAATGACATCAAGCTTGATATTGATACAGCAAAAAAAGAATAAAAGGGGACACTTGGCTTAGGTTTGAGTTTTTCCTAGCAACAGAACTTGGTAAGACAGTACAGGAACTCAGGCTTAATATGACCGAGGCAGAGCTTATATATTGGGCTGGATATTATGAAATTAAACATGAAGAAGAAAAGAAGGCATTGCAACGACAAAAACGCAATTCAAGGTAATATAGAGAAAAGAGTTTTTTGTATTTGTGGCAGAAGCAGTCGTCCGATTAAGAGTTGATGCCAGCGGTGCGACAAGGGCGTTAAATCGTGTACAAAATCAAACAAACAAACTACAAAACTCATTTAGTGGACTAAGAAATGCCATTGCTGCAACTGGTATTGTAATTATTGGCAGACAAGCAGTTAAGACATCAGCAAATTTTGAAAAGCTTAAAGTCAGATTAGGTTTACTTACAAAAGAAAGTGGAAGTTTTGCAAAATCACTTCAGATTGCTACAGATGCACAGAAAGCTTTTGGATTAAGTGCAACTGAGGCTCTTGAGGGTGTCACAGATATTACAGCAAGACTAGCTCCTTTAAAAGTTGGTGTTGATGATATAAAAACTGTATTCTTTGGATTCAACACAGCAGCAAAATTAGCTGGAGCATCAAGTATAGAAGCCTCAAACGCATTTAGGCAACTAGCACAGGCTCTCGGCTCAGGAAGGCTTGCTGGTGATGAATTTAGAAGTGTCTCAGAACAAGTGCCAACAATACTTGCTCCGATTGCTGAAGAACTTGGAGTCAGTATAGGAAAACTAAAAGAACTTGCGGCAAATGGAGAATTAACCAGTGAAGTAGTACTTAGATCACTGGGAAGAATAGGAAAAGAGGGAAGCGGATTCTTGAAAGAATTGTTAAGAAATGATCCAACACAAGTATTCAAAAACTTTAGTAATGCAACAGAAGATTTGTCCAGAGCATTTGGAGATCAATTAAGACCAGCCGTTGAAGAGGTGACGATATTACTTACTGAACTTATTAGAAAAACAACAGAATTTGTAAATTCACCTATAGGGCAAACTGCTTTAATATTTGCTGCTATAGCTACAGCTGCAAAAGGAGTTGCAGTGGCAATTCCTCTAGTGACTGCTGGCTTGATTAAGTTAGCTGCGGCTGGAGGTGTCGCTACAGTTGCACTTAACGCATTGCCTTTTGTTGCAATAATAAGTCTTATTGGTGGCTTTACAACTGCCCTAATTAAGGCAAAAAGAGAGCAAGATAATTTTAATAAAGCACTCAAAGAAGGTGATGAACAACTTTTAAAGAGTGAGTTCAACAGACTATTTATTGAAAGGCAAAAACTTCTTAAGAGATTAGCAACTGCTCAAGAAAACAATAACAAGAGAGCAATAAATTCATTACAAAGACAGCTACAAGCTAATAAAGAGGCAATCGAACCAATAAAAGAAAAATTAGACTTTGAAAGAGAAAATACAGCAGAAATAAATCGACAAAATGAGGCGAAAAAGAAACAAGAAGAGCAGATTAAGAAAAATAAAGAGGCAGCGGAAGAACTAAGAAAGAAATTCACTGAAATTGGTGAAGAGATTGAAAGCAGTATAAAAAACAATCTTAGGGACGCTATAACTGGTGCTAAAACCTTTGGAGAGGCCATGACAGGCGTACTCAATCGCATTAGGGACAAAATCATTGATGCACAATTAGACAAGCTTATAGGTGGCTTTGGAGAGGCATTTGGTAAGAGTGCAAGCGGTGGAGAGAAAAAAGGACTTGGAGGATTTCTTGGAGGATTACTTGGAGGGTTGTTTGCAGATGGTGGAAGGCCACCTGTAGGAAAAGCCTCGATTGTTGGTGAAAGAGGGCCAGAATTATTTGTTCCCAAAGTTGCAGGGACTATTGTGCCAAATGATGCAATGGGTGGCGGTGATTCAGTTGTTAATAACATCACAGTAAGCGTGGACGCTACAGGATCGGCTGTTAGTGGCTCATCTGCACAAGGTAATGATCTAGGCCAACAAATTGCAGTTGCGATACAATCAGAATTAGTAAAACAAAAACGTAGTGGAGGTTTACTTGCATAATGGCCACGTTTCCAAGCATTACACCGCAATACGCAACACAAGAAACTAAAGACCTAAATTTTGAAAGAATCAAGCTAGGTGATGGTAGAGAGCAGCGTTTAGTATTTGGATTGCCAGCAAATAAAAGACTTATTAATTTGACTTTGACATTTAATGTTTCAACTACAGATGCAACAACGATTGACACTTTCCTTGATGCAAGATTTGACGATCAACAAAATTTTGATTTTACACCTCCACATCACTCATCAGCTTTAAAATTTATTTGCACTCGAAGATCAAGAACTGCAATTTTAAATGACAGAGTGATTATGAATTTGGCATTTGAACAAGTAGCGGAGGCTTAAATGGCAATACCTCATTCAGAGTTGCAGTCACTTAATCCATCAGCAATTCTTGAGCTTTTTGTTTTGGAATTGGTAGAGGGTTTGCATTATGCAACAGGGAATCCAAGTAATGTGCCGACAACATTTAGATTCCATTCTGGCTCAAATATGAATAGCAATGCAGAAATTGTTTGGCAAGGTGATTCATATCAAAGACTACCTATTGACGCAAGTGGTTTTGCTTACAATGGCAGGGGACAAACTCCTAGACCGCAACTGACTATTAGCAATTTTGGTGGTATTACCAGAAGCGGATCTGTAATTGATATGTCTGGTTTTTTAGTAATAGTTAATCAAACTACACCTCACAATGATCTTTTAAATGCAAAATTAACAAGATTGCAAGTGCTTGCTTCAAGTCTTGACAATGCTAATTTTAGTTCTGGCAGTAATCCATTTGGAACACCAAATAGTGATGAATTGCCTCAAGAAATTTATTTTATCGATAGAAAAACAACTGAAAATAGGCAGATTGTGCAATTTGAATTAGTTGGGACATTAGATGTTGAAAATAAAAAACTACCAGCTAGACAAGTCACTAGAAATGATTTTCCAGCTGTAGGTACTTTTGTAGCATGATGAATTTAGAAAAATCTTGGAAAAAAGATGCAATGGATCACGCAGAACAATGTTATCCAGAGGAAAGTTGTGGTTTGGTTGCAAAATTAGATGGAGAAGAAATTTTTTGGAAATGTAAAAATGTTGCTTTTGAATATAAGATGTCTGCTTTTGTAATTGATACTGATGACTGGATTGAGTGTGAGGACAGCGTTGACGATATTATTGGAATAGTTCACAATCACCCAGATGGTGTTTTTGAATTTTCTCTAACCGATAAAATGTCCTGTAGAGAATTAGACTTGACTTTTTATCTTGTAGAACCCGCAACTGATCGTATGATTAAAATAGAACCCTGTGAGGTCAAATGCTAAGAAAAATAAAAGTTTACGGAAGGCTCAGAAAATTTTTAGGACAAGCTGAGTTTGAAGCTGATGCAAAAAATGTTATTGAGGTAATTAGTTTTTTGAAATGTAATTTTCAAGGAATTGAAAAGCACATGATGAATCAAGCATATAAAATTACCTGTGGACAAACTGTTATCACTGAGGATTTACTTAGTTTAGAAAGCACAAATGAAATAAAAATTGTACCTCTAGCAAGCGGAAATATTTTTGGATTTTTGCTTGGTGTTGGATTAAAAGCTCTAGGTGGTGGTATAGGCAAAACATTATTAGGTTCTAAATTATTAGCATCTGCCGCTTCATTTGCTTTGACAACTATAGGAACAAATATGATTGTCGGAGGCATCACTTCAATGCTTACACCACAAAGACAAAACACAAACTCGGCGGCAAGTAATATGGACAGATTAGACCCAGCAGCTTTAGCAACTAATTATTCTTTTACTGGTCTAAGTAATATTAGTCAGGCTGGTGTTCCAGTTAATTTAGTTTTTGGAGAAATTTTGGTCGGATCTATTACAGTGTCAAATGGAATTGATACTGTTCAAGTGGAGGGAGAAAATTAATGGGATTTGAACCTTTAAATGAAGATAAAGTTATTATCAATCCTGATTTACCAGAAGATGCCCTTTCTAGTAAGCAGTTTAATACTCTGATTGATGCTGTATCAGAGGGATTAATTGAAGGGAGTGCAACAGCTTCAAAAAATGGTATAACAGATACTTCCTCAACAGAATACAAAAATTCTTTTTTAAAAGATATATTTTTAAATCGGACACAAATTTTGCAACAAGCAGCAAATGTTTCTAATCCGTCAGACTCTGATTTTAATTATAAAAATGTTAATTTTGATTTTCGTTTAGGTTCAAGTAATCAAACATTTATTGGAGGGATAAATGCAACAGAGGCTGAAAATGTTATCGGTACAACTGTAACTACATCAAATCCAGTAACTCACACTGTTTCGTCAGACACCATTGACGCTGTAAGAGTCACCTTAAAATTTCCCTCAATACAACAATTTGATGATGATGGAGACATAAATGGTACATCAATCAATTTATTAATAAAAACTATTGAAAACAACGGAACTACCAAAACTGTTATTGATGACACTGTAAAAGGTAGATCAACAAATGCTTATTTAAGAGATTACCTTATAAAATTTAGTAGCACGACATCTTTCCCAGTTGCGGTCAGAGTTGAAAGAGTAACTGCTGATAGTACAGATGCAACCTTAGTGAACGCTTTTAGTTTTCATACTGCAACTAATATTATTTTTGAGCAAAACGCATATCCTAATACTGCCCATGTTGCCCTAAGAATAAATGCAGAGCAGTTTCCAAGAGTTCCCAGCAGACGTTATAGGCTAAGAGGTATTAAAGTCTCAATTCCAAATAATGCCTCAGTAAACTTAGCTGATGGTTCTTTGAGTTACACTGGAACTTGGAACGGAACTTTTGCAACAGATAAGGCGTGGACAACAGATCCAGCTTGGATTTTATATGACATTCTTACAAATGATAGATATGGCTGTAATATTCCAGCAGCTAATTTGAATAAATTTACTTTTAAGACAGTTAGTGAATACTGTGGCACACAAGTTGATGCTGGTAATGGTGACGGATCTAAAGAACCACGTTTTGCATTAAATGTAAATATCACTCAAAGACAGTCTGCATTTGACTTGATTAATGATATTTGCAGCGTTATGAGAGTGATGCCATTTTATGAAAATGCTGGAATTTCTATTGCACAAGATGCCCCATCAGACCCTGTTTATCTATTTAACTACAGCAATGTCACTGAAGATGGCTTTCAATACACAGGAAGCAGTTTAAAAACAAGACACACAGTTATCAATGTCACCTACTTTGACATGATTACACAAGAGGCAGATGTTGAAGTCGTTGAAGCTGATAGTGCTACACAAACAAAATATGGTGTAAATACAAAAAATATTGTTGCTTTTGGGACAACTTCAAGAAATCAAGCCAGAAGATTAGCCAAATGGTTTCTGTATAGCGAACAAAATAATGCTGAAACTTGTACTTTTACAACTACGATTGCAGCTGGTACTTTAATTAGACCCTCGCAAATTATCGAAATTGTAGACCCAGTTAAGTCTGGAACACGAAGAGGAGGACTTGTTAAGTCTGCCACTACAACAGTCATTACTCTTGATGATTTTGCAAATACAAATATTCCAGCAGTTTCTGAATCACCAACATTGTCAATAATTTTGCCAGACGGGACTTTAGAAACTCGATCAATTACAGACGTAAATTCTAACGTGATGACAGTTTCAACAGCATTTTCCCAAACACCTAACGCAAATGCTCCTTATATACTCGAAACTACAAGTCTGCCGTCACAAACTTGGCGTGTTATATCTATCGCTGAAAATGATAATAAAACTTTTACAATAACTGCTCTTGAGCATGATTCTGCCAAATATAATTTTGTAGAAGATGGCACAGCAATGCCTACAAAAAACACTTCAACACTTACAGAAATTAAAAGACCACCAGAGGGATTAATTGCAGAAGAAAAAATAATTGAGATAAATAACAGGGCAGTATCAAAAATTATTCTTGACTGGCAGCCTGTATCTGGAGCTTCACAATATAGAGTCCAATATAGAGTGGACAATGGAGATTTTAATGAAATTACAACCTCTGCAAGCAGTGTTGATATATTGAACACTGATGTTGGAAATTATGAGTTTCGTGTTTTTTCTTATAACGCAGTAGGCCAACCATCTGCTAACCCAGCTATACACAACTTCAACGCTATTGGTAAAACAGCAGTCCCAGCAAATGTAACTAATGCAACACTAGAGCCTTTGCCTGACGGAAATACAGCAAGAATAAGATGGGATCAAACTACAGACCTTGACGTGAAGTATGGAGGACAGGTGTATATCAGGTTCTCTGAACTAAGCAGCGGTGCAACTTTTTCAAACAGTACAGATGTTATTGAAGCTGTTGGAGGAGCTACAACAGAGGCAACAGTTCCTTTGAAATCTGGTACTTACACTTTAAAATTTCGTGACACAGGCGGCAGATTTAGTACAACGGAAGCATCAATAACAGTAACAATTCCAAGCATAGGAACAAAGCTTTCAGTAATTAGTCAAAGAGAAAATCCTAATTTTGCTGGCACAAAAACAAATACAACAGTTGCATCAAATGAACTTAAATTAACGAACCCATCTACTAACCTAACAGGTTCTTATGCCTTTCAAAATGTTCTTGATTTAGGTGCTGTATTTTCCTTAGAAATAGAAAAACATCTAAAAAGCGTAGGTATCAATGAATCTGATTTGTTTGACGATATTCCAAATTTAGATTTGCGTGACGATTTTGATGGGGCTGTTGCAGAGCAAACAAATGCTACTGTTTTAGTCAGAGCCACAAATGATAATCCCTCTAGTTCTCCTACTTATGGATCGTTTAATAAATTTTTCAAAGGTACTTTTAGAGGTAGAGGGTTTGATTTTAAATGTGATTTGCAAAGCGAAAACGCAAACGAAAATATAAAAGTGTCAGAACTTGGATTTGATGCTTTTTTACCAGCAAGAACAGAACAAAGTACAACAATAAAAACATCTGGTACTTCAGCATCTGGACTTGATGTTAGTTTTGTAAATTCATTTTTCACAGGCACTTCAGCGATTGGTGGATCGACCTCTGCTTACCCACCAGCAATAATGGTTACACCACAAAACATGGCAACTGGTGATTTCTACGAAATTACAAGTATCACAGGGTCAGGATTTAATATTAAATTCAAGAACTCTAGTGGTACAGTTATTAGTAGAAACTTTAGCTTTTCAGCGGTAGGATATGGCAAAGGGGGTTAATTAATGTCCAGTCAACAGCATGATTATGTCATAGATAATGCCTCTGGGAGTCAGGTGAGAGGAGACATCAATTCCGTATTGCAAGCCATTGTGTCTCTTAATTACGGAGCAAACCAGCCAACAACCCGATATCCTTATCAATGGTGGGCTGATACAACAGACAATATTTTAAAAATTAGAAATTCTGCAAATGATGCTTGGATTAATGTTTTATCTTTAGCTGGTGGTGTTGATGTAGATGCAGCGTCTAACTTTAATGAAGATGTTACTTTTACAAGTGCAAATTCAAATAATATTGTTTTTGACAAATCTGATAATTCTTTAGAGTTTGGTGACGATTGTTTATTAAAATTTGGTGCAGGTGATGATTTAAAAATAAAACATAATGCAGGGTCTTTTAGTGAAATAAATGCTGCTGCTGCTGATTTGCAATTACAAAGAGCTAACAATGTAAAATTATCTATTGTTACAGGTGGAATTTCACTTACTGGTGGTGCAGCTTCAAATATCACTGCTTTATCTGATGGCTCAACAATAACAATAGATATGTCCACCGCTTGTCATCATTCTGTTACTATCGCTGGCAACAGAACTTTTAATAATCCAACAAATCAGGTTGTAGGACAAAGTGGTTCAATATTTATCGAACAAGGATCTGGAGGTAATCATGTTCCAAGTTTTCAATCTAATTTTAAATTCAATGGTGGCAGTCCACCAGATTTCTCAACTACTGCGGGTCAGGTCGATAGAGTTGATTATATAATTAAAGCAAGTGGCACTATTCATTGTGCTGTTTCAATAAATGTTAGTTAAATGGCTATTATTCCAGCGATAAAAGATTTTACAGTAGATAGAAGAGCAGACTTTGGTTTGCGTCTTACTTTCAAAGATTCTACAAGCACTGGCATAGACCTCACAGGATATACTGTAGATGCTCAAGTTTGGGAAGAAACTAGGACAACAAAATATGCAGATTGGGCAGTTGCTTACACAAATAGATCAAGTGGAATTGTAGATATAAGTCTTACAGATACACAGACAGCAACTTTTACACCAAACGAATTAAAATATGATGTTTTATTAACACAACCTAATGGAGATAAAAATTATTATTTACAAGGTACACTGTATATAAGCGAGGGATACACCGCATGAGCAACCCTAATTCTGTAACTGTAAGTCAAGTTTCTGATGTAACCACAGTCGAAATTACCACAGCAGGGCCGCAAGGCCCAGCTATCTCTGGTGTTAATTTTGATATATCTGGCAAAGTTGATGACGCAGTGCTGTATTATCACGCTGCTAGTGATACCATAAAAGCAGATAACACCACTACTAAACTCACACTCGTCAATGGAGGGAATTTTTAGGTCATGTCCAACACAATAAGAATTAAAAAAAGAGCAGCCTCTGGCAGTGCGGGTGCACCCTCAAGTCTTTCTCCATCAGAATTAGCATTTAATGAAGCAGATTTAAAATTATATTATGGATTTGGTGATAATGGATCTACCCCACCATCTGCAAGTTCAATTATTACTGTTGGTGGTTCTGGAGCATTTTTTAATAAAACAGATACTAGGGACGCAAATAGGATTTTAGCTGGCCCTACCTCTGGATCAGCGGCTGCTCCTACATTTAGAGCTTTAGTTAGTGACGATATTCCAGCCCTTGCTCATACAAAAATCTCTGATTTTGACGCAGGTGTTCAAGCAAATAGAGTTGATGAGTTAGCAAGTGCAACAAACCCAGTTACAGGAGTTACTCCCACTGCTGATGCTCATTTTGCGACTAAGGGATATGTTGATGGTGTTTCTCAAGGTTTAGATATCAAAGGATCTGTTGTAGCCGCAACTACAGGAAACATAACAATATCAACTGCTCTGAATAATGGTGACACTTTAGATGGCGTATCTCTTTCAACAAATGACAGAGTATTGGTCAAAGACCAGTCTAGTGCGTCCGAGAATGGTATTTACATAGTCGGGTCATCACCAGCAAGGGCTGATGACTTAGCTGCTGGGGCTGATGCGGCTGGTGCTTTTGCTTTTGTAGAGCAAGGCACTGTTAATGCCGATAATGCTTTTGTTTGTACATCAAATAAGGGATCAGCTGTGGTCGGGACTAACAACCTAACTTTCACTCAATTCTCTGGGGCGGGTCAAATTACAGCGGGTGATGGTTTAGATAAATCTGCAAACACTTTATCTCTCGACCTCAAATCAAATGGTGGTCTTGTTATAGAGTCAACAGAGTTAGCAATAGACTTAGCTGCAAGTTCAATCACTGGAACTTTGCCAGTAACAAAGCTAACAAGTTTGACATCAACAGTGACAGAACTAAATGTCCTTGATGGCATCACTTCCACGACTGCTGAATTGAATCTTATGGACGGAGGCACATCTGCCACCTCAACAACTTTGGCGACAGCAGACCGCTTTGTATGCAACGATAATGGCACAATGAAACAAGTGGCCCTCTCAGACCTTGTGACGTTCTTGGAGGACGGAGCTACTTCTGGTTTTGATGTTAATGGAGGGACTTACTAATATAAATTAAATACTAGGAGGATACACAAATGGCGGTCACAATAAAACTTAAAAATGCAAGTGGCAGCGATCCAAGTGCTAGTGATTTAGTTGTCGGAGAATTAGCTATAAGAACCAGTAATTGTAAATTATTCAGCAAAAATGATGGTGGTTCTGCTGTCGGAATTGTAGCTGGATCGGCTGATACTTTAACTACTGCAAGAACCATTGCTGGAGTTTCTTTTGACGGATCTGCAAATATATCTCTTAATAACAACGCAATAACTAATGGTGCTGGCTATATAACTGCAACTCTAACCAACGAGGAAGTTCAAGATATTGTCGGTGGCATGGTTACAGGTAACACTGAATCAGGAATAAGTGTTACTTATCAAGATGCTGACGGAACATTAGATTTTGTTGTTGGCACTCTTAATCAAGACACGACAGGAACAGCAGCGATAGCGACAACAGTCACAGTTGCAGATGAATCGTCAGATACTTCGTGCAGTGTCTTATATTCAACTGATGCTTCAGGAAATGTAAATATTAAGTCAGGTTCTAATTTAACCTTTAATTCATCTTCTGGATTATTAGTAGCCTCTGGTTTTTCTGGTGATGGTTCTTCATTGAGTAATGTAAATGCAGCGACACTAGGAAGTATTACTGCTGGTCAATTTATGAGGGACGACCAAAACCAAACTGCAACTGGTTTAATTACTTTAACTACAGGTTTAGAGTTAGGTGCAGATGCTAAATGTACTGCTGCTGTATCAAGTTTGACAGATGGGTCAACAATTACTGTAGATTTTACGTCTGGAATACATCACTCGGTAACTCTTGGAGGAAATAGAACCTTATCGCAAGTTAATAATGCAAATGCTATAGGTCAATCTGGATCTATATTTATTCAGCAAAGTAGTTCTGGAGGTAATACATTAGCATATAACTCGGCCTATAAATTCGCTGGCGGTACAGCACCTACTTTATCGACAGCAGCTAACGCAGTTGATAGACTAGATTATGTTATTAAATCTAGTGGTGTGATTCATTGTGTAGTTTCTTTAGACGTAAAATAAATGGCTTTATTTGACACAATTAGACTTGGTTCATCAGGTACAGGTGAAACCTATGAAATACAAAACAGCTTAAGACACAACAGTGGGGCATATCTAAACTCAAGTTTTAGTGGAAATAATCAAACATTTACAGTTTCAATGTGGATAAAAAGAGGTCAATTAGACAGTGATATGCACCTCATGTCAGCTGCTGGAAGCAATCACCCCGGAGGGGCTGACATTCATCAGTTTGGAATAGATAGTAGTAATAGATTATTTGCTTTTGCTTTTATAAACAGTAATTCTCAAAGATACAATGTTAAATGTAATGCCAAATTAGAGGATTGTTCTAATTGGTATCACTTAACTTATAACTACGACTCTACGCAATCAACATCAAGCAACAGAATAAGACTTTATATAAATGGAGTACTGCAAACAGATTTAGCAAATTCAGATTATCCTAGTTCTAATGAAGGTAATTATATAAATGGAGGAAAGCCGTGGATTATTGGACATGAAAGTAGAAGATTTAGATATCCTTTTCAAGGTTATTTTGCAAATATTTACTTTATAGATGGTCAATATTTAGAACCAACTGCTTTTGGTGAAACAGTAAATGGTGTTTTTATTCCCAAAGAATATACAGGCAGTTATAGTGGCACAAGTTTTTTTCTTGAATTTCAAGATGCTTCAGATTTTGGTAAGGATACAAGTGGTGAAAGTAATGGTTGGTCACAAAATAATTATTCAAACTCTAATGGTATAAATGGAGATCAATTTACAGATGTTCCAACAAATAATTTTTGTACTTGGCAAAATCATTTTAGAAGTGATGGAGATAATCTTTCTCTAGAAAATGGGTTAGTAAGAAGGACAGGAGGTGCTGATAAATGTTTAGGAACTTTTCTTTTAAAAAACAATAAATATTATTTTGAATATCAAGCAGAAGATAATAACGGAAACCAAATTCCGGGGGTAACACAAGCTGACACTGATGTAAGAAGTAGAGATAATACGGAAGCTGCTTTTTATGCTTCCAATGGTGAGTTTAAAATAGAAAGTGGCAGTCAACAGTCAGGTTTTTCAACATATGGAAGTGGAGATATTATAGGGGTTGCAATAGATACAACCTTATCAACACCTAAAGTCTGGTTTGCAAAAAATAATTCTTGGCAGGGTGCTAGTGGCAACAGTGGAACTTTTAACGCATCTGGTGGTTATTCATTAACTGCTGGAAAAGAATATGTTTTTAATGCAGATCATGGAAGTGGTAGTAGCACGACTACAGGAACTGGATTTTTTGGTGCACATCAAGGAGGCTTCAACTATACTCCACCAACAGGATTTGTAGCTGCGTCTGCTGCAAATTTACCCAATCCATCAATTAAAGATGGTCGAAAACATTTCCATACTCTTTTTTATACTGGTAATGGAAGTAATAGTCACGCCATAACTGGCTTAGATTTCTCACCTGATTGGGTAATGATTAAGGCTAGAAACGCTACTGGTTCTTGGGCAATTTTTGATACTGTAAGGGGTGCAACAAAGAGATTAGGCAATAGTGGTGCTGGCGTTGGTGCTACTTCGGAAAGTACTGTTTCAGCTAGTTTAAAATCTTTTGACAGTAATGGGTTTACTTTTGGAAATGAAAACGGAAATAATAATGGTGAAAATTATGTTGCTTGGTGCTGGAACGCTGGAAATTCTACAATTACAAATACAGATGGTTCAATCTCAGCACAAGTCAGGGCTAATGCAACTTGTGGTTTTTCTATTGTTTCATATACAGGTGATGGGGCTTCAAGTGCTACTCTTGGACATGGTTTAGGAGTAACACCAAAAGCTTTTGTTGTTAAATCTAGAAGTCAGAATAGAGGTTGGAATAATTTTCATCACATTATGGGTAATGGAAAGTATATTCAATGGAATCAAAATCATCAAGCAGTAACAAATTCAGATTTTTGGAATAATACTAGCCCAACATCTTCTGTTTTTACTGTCGGCACAGATAATGATGTAAACGATAGTGCTCAAAATTATATTGCTTATGTCTTTGCTGAAGTTGATGGTTTTTCAAAATTTGGCGAATATGTTGGAAATGGAAATTCCAACGGAACGTATGTGATAACCGGATTTAGACCCTCTTATGTTTTTGTGAAAACTTATAATGATGCTTCAGAACATTGGAATATACCGATTGATGTTGATTTTAATAATCCTATTGATAACTATGTATCATTTAACTTAAATAACGCTGAAAGAGGAAATGATGATGGAGCACCAGCAATGGATTTTTACAGTAATGGCTTTAAAATAAGAACCAGTGATAATAATTTAAGTCATAATAGTGCTGATTTTATTTATTGGGCTTTTGCAAGAAATCCGTTCAAACATTCAAATGCGAGGTAATATATAGATATGGCATACAAACTAAACGGAAATTATTTACAAGTTGATGTTCCTTTTACTGTTGGGGATATAAATTATCCGTCAAACTGGTTAAGGTTTTCAACTGCTGATGAGAAAAAAGCAATCGGTATAACAGAGGTTGATGATCCAAAAACTTATGATAAAAAATTTTATAATCAAGATGGTTCTGCAAAAGAAATCAATGATGTTAATGCAACATACCCTAATGACGATCCAGATGGTAAATATAAAAAAGGTGATCCATATTTAGATAGTGACGGAAAACAGGTTGTTATTACAGGAGTAAAGACTAATCTAAAAAATACAGAAAAACAAACTGCAAAAAATTTATTAGCAAAATATGATTGGCAGGTGGTTCGTAAGGCTGAAAAAGGCACAGCAATAGATACAGATATTGCTACTTATCGTGACGGGATAAGAACTGCATGCACGAAAAGAGAAGGTGAAATTGATGCTTGTTTAGATACAGATGCTTTGGTTAATTTATATGGTGTAACAACAGATTCTGATGGCAATCAAACTCCAAACATGACACAATATCCAGTAGATCCAAATGCTTAATGAAAAATTTAATAGAAAAACAACTTCTTGAGTGGCGAGAAGAACTTGCTAGTCAGAAACAAAAACAAGCACAGGCAAGAAAAGTTTTAGAAGAAGTTAATCAAGCTATTTTGATGCTGGAGGGTGGTGTACAGGCGAAGGAGTCATTATTGAAGAAGATCGAGCAAGAATGCCAGCTAACAGGTACAGTGGAGCTAGGGAAACCACAAGGCAAAATGTCATCAAAGTCAAAGGCATAGCCAACTTTAACAGAATTTCTTTCAACATTATGTTTCAAAAGATTTGTCAGATAGCCTCATTGTTGTCGCTTTTTCTAACCTTGTCAATGTTGGGCGGTTCATACTACGCTTACCGCTTTGTAACCTCTGAACAGTTTAAAGCAAGAGTAATGAATGAAGTTCTGGACAATGTACAGGGCATGATGCCAAAAGTATTAGACAATGCTTTGCCAGATATGACAGGGCCAACAGTTCCAGAGTATATAAAGCCCAAGAGTTGATGGAGATACCAGAAATAGGTATCAGACAAATTATTATTCCAGAGGTTTATATTCCTGAGATATATAAGCCAGATCCTGTATTGCCTGTAATAACAAATTTAGAAATAGATGTTGTGGGTTGTACTTATCAGCATAGAGATATAAAAAATACTGGTAATACACAACTTTTACTTGATGATCCAAACGGAGTGTTTCTGACTTGTGGAGAATCTGTTTTTCCTAGCTTTTACCCTATAGATTACAGACCAGATCAGTTGGTCATAACTGAAGATTTGCCGATCACAAATGATGTCCCACCTATGCCAGAGGCAGATATTCCAGAGACTAAAACACCAGAAAAGAAAAAAGAAGAGCTAGTAATACCAGAGTGTCCAAGTAAAAATGAGCAAAAAGTTGGAGATTACAGAAACGCAAAACGCATTGAAAGAGTAATAGGACATAAGCTATCCTCAGACAAAACAGAGTGCCAAACCATTTATGAGGACGTACCCTTTCGAGAGACTTTTATTGGTACACCTGAAGTTCTTGTTTCTACTGCTGTTATTGGTGTGGTCGCTGGTAGTTCTGCGGCTCTTGTCCCTCTGATACAAGGGGCTGCGAAGGCTGCTATAAAAAATATAAGCAAGCGTTTTTCTAAAAAAAACAACGTATAAACATAAGCAAAGGATTTTTCAAGCCCTTTACAGGCGATTTAAATGGCCTATTTTTTTTCGATTTTATGAGTATGAGGCAAAACTTGGTTTGGTAAGGGTATAAGCTTTACATCTTTACAAGTGACTGCGTGTTCACCTGTAAGGACTACTCCTAACTTTGCTTGCTTACCACATACCTCTAGCCTATACAAAGCCATTTCTAATTTTGTTTTTTTAATTAGCAACTCTTGAGCCTCAATATTTACTGCCGCAGCTTTTTTGCAAAGCTCCCCACCATTACCCAAAGGAATATTAAATTGCATGGATATTCCATAATTTAAGTTGTAATTATCTTTCTCAAATCTTGGTGTTTCTTGGACATATTTGATTTCACCTGTATCTTCATCATATATATTCTGTTTTGTAACGTATTCTGTAGGGCGGTTAAATGACCACGCATCTGTCAAATAAGGAGTTATGGTCAAACTGGGCGAGGTGCAAACAATCCCTTGACTGTAGCGATTCTGAGGGTGACTAGAAGGGGTTATCATGGTTGCATTGTTATTAACTACCCCTTGTGCTGTGGAATTTGGCGAGGCGACTGTGGTCGAGGCTATGACTTTTGCAGGGCTAAATAATAAAATTATTGACCAAAGACAGAGGTTGTTTCTGTGGTTGTAGTTGTTGTTATTGTTCGATTTATTGTAGTTACGTTTGAAAGGCCAGCACCTTGCAGCGATTCTACTAAACTGAAACTTTGCCCAGCGTTTACTATTTTCCATCTTGGCACAGCCTCAAGTTCTGGACTTGTCCAACTAAACTGAACACCATTAAGTGTCTGAGTTGTTCCAGCAACTGTCGAAGGATTGATGTAACCATTGAGATCAGCTGATTCAATGTTATGGCCTGACGCAGAATATGAAAATCCTGTGTTGTATTGGTGCGAAGAAATAACCTCATTTACTACAGATTGTGATGTGCTTGATTGCGTAGAAGAGCCTGACCTAAACTGAGGGACTACAGGTGTGGCAAGGGTTTTCAGGGGAAGTAGTAATATTAATAATAGCCAAAATCTAGTCAATTTCAATCTGAACAGTAGTTGAAGCAATGCAGCTAGTTCCAGAACCGCCAGCAGTGCAAGTATGAACCCCAGAGGATAAAGAAGTAAGAGCCAAACTTCCAGCAGTACCACCAGAAATAACTGTTGTCTGTCCACCTAATACTGGCAGGGTTGCAATGCCGCTTGATGGAGTTATTGCTGATTGTGTTACGTCCCCAGCCTGATAACTTTCGCTGAGAGAGAAGGCAGACCCAGCCGTTGTTACTGTTTTATTTGTATTTACTAAAGCTGGGACTCCATTACTTAAACTGCCAAGATTTAAGCCACCTACGGCATTTGTCACTACACTGTCACCTGTTCCTGTAGAGGTAGTAATATTATTGCCACTTATAGAGTATGTACTAGGTGCGGCATTTGTAATTACATAAGGAGAGTCAATAGATATTTGTGCAGAGGTTACATATTTAGCTGTGATGTCGGCAAAGGCACTAGACGGAGAAAGAAAGATAATAAAAGGCAGTAGTTTTTTCATTTGATACTAGCTTTGGTGTTCTTGTTATCTACTATAGTATCTTTTTTCTTCTTTATCTGAAAACCTAGTGAAGCTGTGGAAGCTGAAAAAATCGAAGCAATAAATGTCGGGTCAAAATCTACAATCTTTTTGCCAGATGGCGGTTCATAGTATGAAAGGGATAAAAGTGTTGCCGACCACAAAAGTACGCAAACTTTCACGATAGTTTCAACTTTGCTAGGCTCTTGATCGTCCATGAAAATTAAGATTATTGTTGAATACTGGTATTTTAGCTATGTTTGGAAAAACAAACAATTCAATGATTCGTATTCTTAAGCCTATCCTTTTAACTTTCTGCAAAACAAACGCAGTCAAAAAATTAATTCTTGACCTTTTGAAAGCTTTGGTCAAAACAACAGACAACACCATTGATGACAAAATTGTAGAAATGATAGAAACAAAGCTATGGCCTAGTTTGTGATGAAAAACATAATACAAGCACTTACTGACAGCTACAGTCTTGAAGGTGAGTTTGAAGTACAGAAATCTATAAACTACATTGAAAATATGGAGGATATTGAATTACTTAAGCCCTATGCAATAAAGCTATTACAAACAAATGCAAGGCAAGCTCATTTTGTTACTAGTGCCATTGATTTAATCTCTCACCAGCAAGCTTATGTTGTAAGGCTTGAAAGCAAAGTTCGCAAGAAAAAAGCGACCTTTTGGGATCGCTTTAGATATATAATATTTGGGAAAAAGTAGAGGTCTTACAGACTTTTATCGCTTATCACTGCCTAATATTGGAGGATTTAACCTTTTGCCCGACAGTGATCCTCGAAGGGAACTCATATCTTTTTGCAAAGTGGGTCGAAAAACATTAAAGGGCAAAATGTTCACAAATTACAAAAGAGCAGCTTTTGATCCTACAACGAAAGATCATCATGCCTCTACCTATGGGACTAAATCTTTTTCTGTAATATCAAACCACATTGCTGATTCAGAAACCATGCCAGTAAGTTGATCTGTTTTTAAAATCTCACAATATTCATAGAGTTTGTCCATTTCTGGTTCGTAAAAGATTTGACCCACATAAGGGTTAACAGGAAAAGAAATTAATTTCATAGTTAGAAAGGAAGATCATCTGGTAGCTCAGGCTGGTTCGCTTGTACATCTACAGTCCTCTCAGAGGCATCTTTATGAGGCATAGGCTGTATTCTGCCAGAGTTGCCCCACATACCGCCCCAAAGCGAAAATCCATCTACCTCATCATAATCTGATTTGCTTTTATAGACACGAATCTTTGTTCCGTCCATTTTGGCATTGTCCACAGCTTGAGTTAACCAGTTTGCAGCTTTTAAAGCCTCATCACAGGTAAAGTCAAGAACTATGTTTTGATCTGGTGCATTTTCTTTGGTGCTGTTGTTGCGAGTGAATCTTACTTTTGCGAAGAAAGCAGGGGTGTTGGCCATAATTAAAAAGGTTTGATAGGGGTGATTGCGTTTGCCTCTTCCCATGCGAGGACTTTATGTAGCTGGTATCTAATTCGAGTGTTGCCCCTCGCAAGTGGTAGGGAGAAGGGCAATTCATAGTACTCAGGGCCATAATCTCTGGCTCTCCAGCTTTTAATGGTATTGGGACTTAGCCCATACCTTTCTGCTAACTGCTCTGTGGTTAGAAATTGAGTTTCAGTTACTGTCATGCGGTTAGTTCAGCTTTTTTGTCTTTGACTAAAGAACTCAAGTGGGTGTATTCCTCTTGGGTGATCTTTCCTTGAGTATAACGCACCTCTAAATTTGATTCATGGGATAATAACCTCTCAAAGTCTGTCTCTTTTTCAATAGCGGCTTTTGCAGCAATAAAGACATTCTGGACAGGTGCGGCTGATCTGGCTTTGTGTGGTCTTTCTGTTTCATTTGCACTAGCAACTTCATTGAAAGCCCAAAGCTCATAACCCAGAGAAAAGGTAAAAGCGGCACAGGCAGCCAAAGCTCTGCGGTGTGAGTCTGATACGTCCCTTGCAGAAATCCTGTCAATTTTGATCGGATTGTTGCGATTGTCCATAATCGCATAGGGAAACAAACCAGTTTCACCACCTTGAGGATCTGTGAAATAGCACATCAAATAGCCTGTTCCGTCAGGTGCTTTCCATACCGCATCAAAAAAGGTGGGGCTTGTAGGCGATTCTGAGTTGAGTTTTAGCTGAAAATTCCAGCCTTTTGCATGATTATTTAAATAATATGCAATTCTTGACCATTTACAGTATTTGCGGCCAGCTTTCTCATAAACGTCTGACGGCTGAATAATGCTTTCAAGGTTTGGCCTTTCCATTGTTGAAATTGTCATTTCTTAATTACCTCAATGATTGATGATTGTTTTTTTGCTGGTTTTTGAATTTTATACAGCTTAGTGTTTGGTCTTGGAGCAATAAATTTGCTGATAGATTCTCTAGTGATATAAGAGTTGAAACACTTGATAAAAGCATTAAGCATATATCTTTGGGTTCCATAATGCCTTTTTCTAAAATAGGGATCTGATAGTTGATTTCTAAAAGAAAGAATCACACTATCTGAGGAAAGATTTGCACCTAATGTCACAGCGTCCCAAAACTCCCAGATTTGGACATCTGACCAGCCGCAATCTAAAAGCAACATAGAAAGAGCAAGTCCAAGACTAGGAGCAAAGCATTTGAATCGCTTATGCTTTGTTTTAATTACTGAAAGCAAAGCCTCAATTTCCTCTGATCTTTTTTTATAAATGTTTGTAATCTGAGTAGAGGTAGGCTGCACAATGGCAGTTCCACTCCATGATTGCTCTGGGAATTTCTGATAACAAATAAAAATTTTTATAGCCCCAGAAACTACAAGGCCATTTTCACTGCCAAGAATATCTAAAGCATCACCAGTAGTTCTTTTACAACCACTGTCAATAACATTAAAAATCTCTTTAGGCATATTAGTGGCAACCATCATGGGAACAGTTTTGCGTGTCTGCAATACTGCGGCCAGTCTGTGTTGGCCATCAATTAAGTTGCCCTCTCTATCAAAGGCAAGACCAGAATTAGTTACTTGCCACTCACCTTTTTCAATAGCTTCAGATAATTTTGCAAGCTGGTTGTATCTGTATTTTCTATTGTTTTTGTTTCTGTAAGTAAGAATCGTTTTTGCCATGTCTGGTGTAATATCATGCACCTCAAACTTTGGCTTGGTGTCTTTTTCAAATGCGACATTAAATCCATTTGGGTGGAGTGAGTGTTTGGATTCCGTTGGGGGCGGCGTTTGTGTATCCACGCCAGTATTTTGTTTGAGTTGCTTCAAGTATTTCTTGAAGAGTCTGCTCTTGGAGTTCATAGCCTTTGTTGATGAAAGATTGTGAAAGTTGATAAATGCCTACTGAGTAAGGCCATACTTTTTCTACTGCAATGAACACAAAGCGTTTAGCTCCAGTCGCTTGCAAATAGTGGGCTGCTTGCAGATGGTACAAAAAATTGCAAATTGTTTTTGTAAATTTGTCAGGGCTTGCACCACCCTCAGCAGTAGTTTTGAGGTCGATCACCATGTCGTCAACCACATAGTCACAGCGGGCCTTACATGGCAAGCCTGTTCCACTGTGAGTCCACCAGTAAGATTGTTCTGCCTTACCAGAGGTGTCATCAATGACATATTTTTTTGCAAAATCATTTCTGCTCAGGGCATTGTATATGCCCATAAATTGTGTCATTTCTGCTGTTGTAAAAGTTTCTCTGCCGCTTTCTGCAAGTTGCAAAGCTAACTTCTTACCCTCTTTGGATCGTTTATCGTCCAGAAGGGCATATCTATCAGGAAAGAGTTTTGGTTCTAAGCAAAAGCAGTGAACCATTGATCCGACTCTCATGGCAGGGGTGACGATACTGGGTGGATTGTCTTTGCCAAACTTTTTCTGTTGTAAGGCTTCCAATCCATTTGTAATGCCATATTTAAGATCACTGGCAGCCCAGTCTTTTGCGGCTCTATATATATGTTCTGGAACATCATGGCCTTGAATATGGTCTATCATTTGACCACCTTAAGAAAGTTTCTTTTGCCATAAGCTTCAATGAAGAATGGACTCTCAGGGCCATACTTTAGAACTAAGTCAGGAAAGGTTCTGAAGATTTTGGCCTTGTTGATAGGATCAGCAGCAAGACCAGCTTCAGCTAATTTTCTGTGAAAGTGGCCACCATGTAAGATGGCCATTTCAAGAGTTTTTGTAAAATCGTCTGGTTTCATAAGCTATGATAAGATTGCGTCTTGGTGTTGACGCTTAGGTGAAAGTTGAATACTCCCAAAGGTCAGGGGTGGTCTTTGGGGGTATTTTTTTTGTGCAGTTGGTTTTCTAAATTCAAAACATTTACTGCTCTGTCACAACAGGCTTGAGCTACTTCAACAGTGATTTCTGGATCTTCCAAAATTATTTGAATCATCTGAATCAACTGCTCTCTTTGATTTGGCTTTGCAAGATTTGGAAATTGACCACTCTGGAAAAGTAAGACAAACCCTTGAAACAATGCGTCTTGTTTAGTTTCTGGCTTTGGTAACTCAATCATTTAATTAATTCCTCACAGGCGAGTTGAATGTTGTTCACATGGCAATCGTGATATGTCATGTCTGTCAATGTTGATGTCAATGCAAGGGTCATGATTGACCCCGCACTGAGAAATAAGAAAAGTTGATTAAGCATTAGTCGTACTCCGTTGTGTCAAATTGGATAGGTTCTGCATTGAACTCTTTTAGTGGGTCAAGAAACTCATCTGCTGCTTCATCTAGTTGTAATTGCATAAACTTAACGATTGCTTTGGCTTCATTCTCTGTGTAAACGTAGTTGCTACGATTAGCGACATTCTTGACTTGTTTCATACGAAACTTGACTTCTTTGAGTCTTTGAAGGATAAGAGCTTTGAATCTGTCTCTTTTATGCCTTTGCTTATCGTCTGTAAGTTTGGCTTTAAGGTCTGGGTCAACTTGCTTACCACCGATAGGGGTGGCAAGCTCTGAGTCTGGAGGAAGTTGAGAGGTAGTCATTTGACTACCCCATATCTTTTGTTGGTCAATGCAGTCAATTCTCTGCAACGAGATTTGAAGTATCTGCCAT
>VTLG01014773.1_pt1 | contig 27008 bp, 32 predicted proteins | sample 4694571 | NCBI WGS metagenome assembly VTLG01 (sample SAMN12604809, study PRJNA352737) | marine metagenome | biome: ENVO:00000447; feature: ENVO:00000209|ENVO:00000569|ENVO:01000036; material: ENVO:00002151; isolation source: viral sequences binned using virsorter ...
AATTAGTTGAACTGTTTGTTAATAATGAAAATGGAGCATGGACAATAATTATTACCAGACCTAACGATCCAATTTCTTGTGCATTAATTGGAGGAGATAATAGTGGAGCCAATTATGATATTGATAGCACAGTAGAAATGAAACAATAGGAGTAAACAATGGCATCAAGTTATACAACTAGAATACGACTTACGAAACAAGGAGATGGAGATAATCCTAATTCTTGGGGTACTGTATTGAATGATGGTGTTATAAGTTTAGTTGATGATGCTATAGCAGCTTATACAACAGTTTCAATAGGATCAGCAGCAACTGTAACATTATCAGCAGTAGATGGAGGTTCTGATGTAGCTCGTTCAGCTTTTCTAGAAGTTAAAGGTTCTGTAGGTGGTACGCATACAACTATTACTTTTTTAGCACCTTCCAATTCAAAATCATATGTAGTTAATAATAGAGTATCTGCAAATACAACTGCTTCTGATATTGTTAAAATTAAAACTGCTGGAGGAACTGGTTATGATATTCCTTTTGGAGCAGTAGGTTTAATTGTTAATGATGGTACATCTATTTGGTCACAAAATACAAAAGGATTAGGATTAGGCACAGCAGCTTCAGCAGATATAGGAGTATGTGCTTCTAATGTACCAGAAGTATCAGCAGCAGATTTAAGATATGTAAGAACTTCTGTAACAACTGATGCAACTGTTAGAGGAAATATAACATATCAAGCAGGTTCATTAAAAATTAGTACATCTGCCAGAGCTTATAATCCAATAACAACATTAACAGATGCTGCAAGTATTACAAATGACTTTGCTCTTGGTAATAATTTCTTAGTAACTTTAGGTGGTAATAGAACATTAGCAGCACCAACAAATGCTGTTGCAGGACAAAGTGGAACTATTCATATTATTCAAGATGGTACTGGATCGAGAACATTAGGTTATAATACTGTGTGGCAATTTGTATCAGCTACAGTTCCTACATTAAGTACTGGTGCTGGTGATGTAGATATATTATGTTATATAGCTAGAAGTTCAACAACGATTGATGCAGCTTTATTAAAAAACTTTGATAGGTAATAAATGACTTCTAAATTAGTTAAATTAGATTTTGCAGCAGGATTTCATAGAGAATCCACTCAGTATGCTGAAGAAGGTAAATGGTATGATGGAGATAGAGTACGTTTTCGTGCTGGTAAACCTGAAGTATTAAGAGGTTATTCAACAAAAATTGATGATAAATTTGATGGTATTGGAAGAGATTTAATTACATGGCAAGATAATACTCAATTTAAAAGAGCATTATGGGGAACTGATAAAAAATTATATGAACATAATGGGGATGAACTTTTTGATATAACACCTGTTTCTGTATCAGTAACATTAACAAATGTATTTGGAACATCAGTAGGAACAACAAGAGTTTGTGTCTCTGATAATGCTCATGGAAGAAGTGATGGTGATTATGTTTTCTTCACAAGTGCTGCAGTAATAGGATCAGATGTTACATTAGATGATGTTTATTCTATTTCTGTTGTTGATTCAAATGTATATGCAATAGAAGTATCAGGTGCTGCAGGAGCTACATCAACTCAAGCAGGATCTGCAACATTTCATTATCTTATAGCAACAGGTGCTGATCAAGCTATAACAGGTTTAGGATATGGAGCTGCATCTTATCAGGCAACTGTATGTGCTTCAGAAACTAGAGCATGGAATCAAGCAACATCTACAGGAGCTAGTGATTTTGTAAGTGAGATTACTCAATGGAGTTTAGATAACTGGGGTGAAGATGTTATAGCAAATAGAAGAGGTGGACCAATATATTACTGGGATACAGATGCTTCTACAACACCTATAAGATCTGTAAAAGTAACAAATTCACCTACAACTGTAAATAGTATTATAATATCTCCTAATGATAGACATTTAATTGCTTTAGGTACAAATGAATTTGGAACTACAGCTTCTCCTTCAGGAACCTATAATCCTATGGTAGTTAGATGGAGTGATCAAGAAGATAGAACAAATTGGACACCTTCAGTAAGTTCAACTTCTGGAGAAACTATATTAACAGATGGTACAAGAGTAGTTGGAGGAGTTAGATCAAGAAATGCAATTAATATATGGACAGACAATTCATTATGGACTATGACATTTGTTGGACCTCCTTTTACATTTCAGTTTAAACAGGCAGGAACAAATTGTGGTTTATTAGCTCCTCATTCTGGAATAGATTATAATGGTATAACTTATTGGATGGGATATGAAAATTTTTATGCCTATGATGGTCAAGTAAGAAATTTACCTTCTACAATTAGAAGATATGTTTTTGATAATTTAAATATAGATCAAAAAGATAAAGTATTTGCAGGAATTAACTCAGAGTTTAAAGAAATTATTTGGCTATATCCATCAAATGATTCAGATGAATGTGATAGTTATGTTTTATATTCTCCTGAAGAAAACTATTGGGCATATGGTACAACTTTATGGACAACATTTGCAGATAGAACAGTTTTTGGAAATACAATAACAACAGGAACATCTAGTGGAGGTAATAATTTATATAATAATGAACCAGTAGATATTTTTACAGGTAATGGAGCAGGCTTAACTTCATATATTCAATCTGCTGATTTTGATATAGAGGATGGAAATCAATTAATGTTCATGGATAAAATTATTCCTGACTTTGATATTAATACAGGAAATATTAAATTTAGTATTAAAACAAAACAATATCCTGAAAGTACAGATGTAACAGAAAAAGGACCATTTGCTATATCTAATACAACACAAAAAGTTAATGTAAGAGCTAGAGGAAGACAAGGAAAAATTAGAGTATCTTGTAATTCAACAGGAACAAAATGGAGATGGGGATCACTTAGACTTGCTGTTCAACCTGATGGAGGTAGATAGTGTCTGTATATCCTATACTTCCTCATTTATCTTCCTTAACTATAGAAGAGTTAAAGAAAACATATAATGAAATTAATAGATGGGGTACAGCTTTAATTGATGAATTAAATACAAGAGATCAGATAGCTGATTCTACTCCAACAAGTAATATAAAAGTAGTAGTAACAATATCTAGTATTAATAGACCTAGTAAAGGAGATATTGTTTATTCAGCAAGTGCTGGTAAATATAAAGGATATGTAAGTACAGCAGCATCTACAACATGGAAGAACTTTTATTAATGAATATTAATGAATATTTTAAAATTATAAATGATAGTACTATGATAAGTAATTTAAATCAGGGACGAGTTGTATTAAAAAATACTCCAACTATAAAGAATAAACTTGATCTTATTGCGAACATGAAAGAAGTACAGTATAATACCTCAAACTATATGAATCCTCGGAGAAAAAAAACATGAATGTACCATTTGAAACAGCCAGAGATATAATTCAGAATGAACCTTTTCCTTATAATTCTCTGGATAGATTACGTCTAATGCAACAACCACGTGGTTTATATTCTATGGCTCCTCAAACTATACCTAGAGCACAAGGAGGAGGACTTTCAGATTTACCTGTAGTTAGAGCAGGATGGGGAGGATTTTTAAGAAAAATAGCTCCTATTGCTTTAGCTATTGCTGCTCCATTTGTTGCTCCAGCTATCCTAGGTGGTTTAGGATTTGGATCAGCAGCTTTAGGTACAGGAGCTGCAGGATGGTTAGCAGCAGGTTCACCTTTAGCAACAGGATTAATGGTAGGAGGAGGAGCAGGACTTGGTAGTTTAATAGCAGGAGCTAAACCTAGGGATGCTCTTAAACAAGCTCTTATATCTGGAGCAACTGCAGGACTAAGCAAATGGGCACTAGGTCCAGGAACAGCAGCAACAGCAGGTACTAAAGGAACTACTACTACTACTACTACTGGATTAAAACCAATACCTACAGGTTCAGCTCGTACTTTTGTACAAGCAAGTCAAACACCTACTAACTTAGCAGGAGGTCCATCAGGTTCTGCAAGAGGAGTAGGACTAGCTTATAATCCAAGTACTGGACAATTAGCAACCTCTGGTCAATTACCACAGCAAATTAATTTATCAGGAGTAACAGATCCTGGACAAATAGGTGTAGAAGGAATGAGAGGTTTTGTTAGTCCTACAGCTCCTGTACCACATGGTTCATTTACGCAATTTCCAACAACTGCAGGAACTTTACCATCTCCAGAAGTAGTAGCAGGAGGAGGAGTAGCACCTACAGCAGGACCTACTACTGGTTGGGCTGGTGTTAAAGAAGGATTTGGTGATTTAGTACAAACTGCTAAAACAGATCCTTGGGGTATGGGAGGTAAAGCTTTACTGTACTCAGCAACACAAGAAGATTTTCCAGCTAAGTATGCCATGGAAGATCTAGCAAAAATGTCTGAAGAAGATAAATTAGCTCAATTAGGTTGGACAAAAGTTGATGCAGGTTTTGGATCACAACAAATTTTCAAAACCAATACTGGTAGAACAATTCCTTTCAATAATGCAGAAGAAGCAAATAGAATTTTAAATACAGCTCTTGGTAATGTTTCAAGAGTAGCTATGCTTCCAACATATACTTATGGTACTACACCAGGCATGACTTCAGCTATTTCTACTAAAACTGGAGGACAAATTAATAGAAATGAAGGAGGAATTTTAGGAGTAGCTAGAGGACCTCAATTTGCAGCACCAGAATTTTCAGGACAAGTTCCAGGTCAAGGACATGGTATGGAAGATAATGTTTATATGCCAATCGTAGATAAACAACAAGGACAACAAGTAGCTACATTAGCTGTAAGTCCTACAGAATATGTAGTAGATAGTCATACAATGGCAGCATTAGGTAATGGAAATCCTAATGAAGGTGCTAAAGTTATGGATGAAAAGATAAAAGAAATTAGACAACAAGCATATGGAACCAAGGAACAACCAAATCAAATAGATGGACCACGTGCTTTAGAGTCATTGACAGTTTAGGAGAAACAAATGCCATCAGTATTATCATCTCTTTTTAATGTAGGAACACCTTATCCAAGTGCACCTCCACAAGGAGTTGCAATTACACAACAAAAATTAGCCGAAGAAGTTTCTCCATTTTACAAAGATTTATTACAAAAATCACAATCATTACATAAAGAAAGATCTGATGAAGGCTATATGCCATATACAGGACCTACGATAGCAGATTGGTCTCCTGAACAACAACAAGCTTTTACAGGTATATCAGGATTAGTAGGTACACAAGCTCCTATATTTGATGAAGCTACTGCTTTAACAAGAGGAACAACAGCTCAATTTACTCCTGAAAAAGCTCAAGAATTAATGTCTCCTTATCAGCAAGCTGTTACAGATGTAGAATTAAGAAAAGCTCAAGAAAGATATGAAGGACAAACTCTTCCTGGATTACAAGCCCAAGCTGCACAGATACAACCTTTTGGAGGTTCTAGACAAGCTATTGTTGAAGGAATGGCTGCTCAAAATCAAGCACAACTTCTTGCTGATATACAAGCACGAGGAAGTTTAGCTTCTTATCAAGATGCTCAAAGAATATTTGAAGATCAAATACAAAGAGAAGGAACTGCAGCATCTCAATTAGCAACTTTAGGACAAGCAGGATATAAAGCACAAGCAGGAGAATTAGGTGCTATGCAAGCTATTGGTGAAGAAAAACAAAAAATGTCACAAGCAGCTTTAGATGATGCATATAGACAATTCTTAGAAGAAAAAAGGTATCCTGAAGATATTTTAGGACAATACCAAGCAACAGTTCAAGGATTTCCTGCATTAAGACAAGAGATTCAAAGAACAGCTCCCCCTCCTCAACCAAGTTTAGCTAATCAATTAATTGGTGGACTTGGTACTATAGGTTCTTTATATGGTGCTTATGGTGGATTTACTCCTCAAGGATTTGGTTCTTCACTTCCTGGATATGGACCTGTTAATAGACCAGCAAAAACTGGAGGAGGTTTACAAGATATTATACATCAAGCTCATGGATCAAAGGATAACTTAGCTTATACTTCTTTTATGAATAGACCTTCCGAAGAAGATAGAGTAGAAGACATAACAATTCCAGATTATGGAAAAAATTATGAACAACGATCTGAGTATGAAAATAAAGTATTAGCATTAGAAGACTTATTAAATAAAAAAACAGAAGAATCAGATGAACTTGTAGACTTATTAAATACAAAATCAAACAGAGAATATGGATCTTCAATAAATCCTCTTGCTATGCCACCTTTAGCTCAAACATTTTATAAGATGATGAGTGATACAGGACAAGAAAAAGAACCTGAAACTCTCCAAAATAAATGGTCCTCAATACATGGTTTATCTGCTGGAGGAGGATTAGGAAGTTTACCAATGGTACATAGAATGTTTGGGGGTCGTGGAATAGCACATCCAGGTGATAGTAATATTCATATAGGAGATAAAGGAATAATATCAGGAGGTATAGGAGATGTAATACGACAAGCTAGAGCAGCAGGTTTTTTTCCAACACAAACACAAACTTCAACTCCAGTTACACAAAATTTTGTAGCTACACAAAAATCTGAAACTCCTTCTTCATTAGAAGCTTTAAATGCTGATATACTTTCTAGAAATGGTGAAGGTGCTTTATTTACATATAATAATCAAAATTATCAAGCATCTTATGAAGGACCTACACCTGTAAATAATATGACAGCAGCAGGTGGGGGTCCTATTATAGCTAGAAAAGAAGGAGGTTTAGTAAGTCTTCCAATTATTAAAAGACAGGCTACTGGAGCTACTAGAGTAACCACTATTGGTGGTCATGATTTAACTAATCTACAAGCAACTGAAGCTCAAAATATATTTAATAGTTTAAATACTACAGATAAAGAACTTTGGATTGCTAATGATTGGCATAAAGACTTTAATACACATCTTCGTCTGAAAGATATAGGTAATAATAGAGGTATAGTTTTTAATGCTATAGGTAGGCTTTCAAAAACTTTTAGAGATAAGATAGCCTCACACTTTCCTAATATGAATTTTAAGAATATAGATAAAATTCCTTTAACTGAAAAAGGATGGGAAGCGAGGTTCCGTGAGATAACACTAGGGGAAGCTCCATTATATGAATCTGGTTTTACTGCTGAGGATATAGAGAATATGCCTGAGAAAGACAAAAAGGCATTAACCCATCCATCTCTTGCTTCTATATATGAGATAGGAAAAAAGTTTTCTTTAGCTGGAACTTCAAATGTAATAGATTATTTTAATAAAGATAACCGATTAAAAACTTCAATAACATCAGAAATACCTGAACTTGATAAAGAGGCTAAATTAGAAGTTGCTGATACCGAAAGATCAAATTATGATTTAAGTAAAAATATATTAGATGAATATAATTTAGCTGGTACTCTTGGTAAAAGTAGTGATTATGAAAAAAGAATTATAGATGCTTTTGCAGCAAGTAAAAATGCTAATGAAAAAGTTAGAGAAGCTATAAGAAAACAAGATAAGAAAATAACAACTCGAATTAATGCAGCTCCAGAAGCTATACGTTCTGAAATATTTGCTCGTATGGCTCAAGGATTTGCTGCTATGGCTACAAGTCCAAGCCCTCCTGTTCAAGCATTCTTAGAACAAGTTCCAGGTTTTGTAGAAGATACAACAGCTACAGGTAAAGAATATAGAGAAAGAGTAGAAGATTTAGAAGATATGAATGTTGAATCTAGAAGAGCTGAAGCTGAGTTAAACAGAGATGACTTAACTTCTGCTGTAACTCTAGGAGCTTATGAATTAGATAAACAAAAAATTATATCAGATCAAATAATCGCACAATATGCAGCAGGAACTGATGCAGAAAAAAGAGCAATATCACTTATAAGAAGTATAGCTCCATGGCTGACTAGTGTTCTTGATGGTAAGACTGTTGCACACTTAATTGATTCCTATAAAGTTGGTGGTTATCAAAAAATGGCAGAAGCAATAGATAACTTATCTCCAGCAATGATAGAAAAACTACCTCCAGATTGGAAAAAAATAGTTGGATTAGAGGAATAAAATAATGGCTCTTTCTCCTTATTCAGGTAAGTATCAAACACTTACTGAAGATCTTGATTATAAAACAGAATCAGGAGAGATTGATTCTCGTGAGGATATACTAAGTTTTTTAGAAGAAAGAGGAGTTTCTCTAGAAGATTTTATAAGTGCTACAAAAAGATATGATGCAGATGTTGCTTCTGGTAAAGCTACAAATTTACCAGGAACTGTAGGATCAAGAATATTAGGATCATTTATAAGTTCTGGGGGTAGACTGGCAAAATTTGTAGGAGATGTAGTAGCTCCTGAAACTACCAGTAGATTAAAAGAAGCGATTGAAAAAGGGATTCCAGAAGAAAAAAGACAACAATTATTTGATCCTCGAAGTGGTGGGCTTATTGAAGAGTTTGCTCAATTTGGAGCAGGATTAATTATTCCAGGAAAAATTGCATCAAAAACTTTACGTGCTCTTCCATTAACAAGAAAACTTCCTGAATTAGTTAGGGCAAGTTTTTCTTTTGGAGTTGGAGAAACATTTGCTTTAAGACCAGAAGAAAATACTATTAATTGGTTAATAGAAACAGTACCAGAGATAGAACCTTATCTTGCTAAATTAAAAGTTAACCCTAAAGATACAGAAGCTCAACAACGTATAGATGGTATTATTGGAAATTCAATAACAAGTGGAGTTATGTTTGGAGCTTTAAAAGGAATATTTGGAACTGGTAAAGGAGCTTATAGACTTGTTAATAGATTATTACAAAAGACAGGAATTGATCTACATGGAACTATTAAATCTACCCTTACTTCTCGAATGGGATTAACAGATAAGACTCTTGCTACACAATTAAAAAGACAATTCGCTGGAAAAAAATCTTTAGAAGAAGCTAGAGGTAGAATTAATAAACTAGAAAGAATAGCAAAAGAGGAAAATGTTGAATCTTCTGTATTAACTGAAGCATTAGCAGGTGAAGAACGCTATCTTACTTTGTTACAAAAGAACCATCCAAAAACATTTACAACTGTTTTAGAATTAAGAGGACCTTTAGATACTATGTCTAAGTATGTTAAAGATAATATTGCTTTAGCTGGTTCTTTAAAAATAAATCGTAAAGAAACATTTGAAAGTATTGCTAAAAAATTAGGTACAACAGTTGATGAATTAAAAAAATTAAATCCAGATATTACAAATAAAACTATAGCTAACGGGGTAGATAAAAAAATAGCTATTCCTTCACAACTTCAATTAATAATAGGTAAAAACATGGGAGCTTATTTAAATCGAAGTTATGATATATTTGATAATCCTGATTTTATCCCTGATCCTATAGCTAGAGAAAATGCTAAAGTTTATTTATCTAAATTTTTAAAAAATCCAGGAGAAATAGATTCAACTATTGAATGGTTGACAAAAGGAATGAAGGAAACAGAGATTACACGTTTCTGGGGTGGACAAATTCCAAATAGAACTTCTAAAATATTAAAAAAGAAAGGAGTTATTGCTCCTGAGATTCGTGCTTTATGGGGAGAAGTAAAAGATCCTTATGCAAGTTATGCTAAAACATATACTAAACTTGCTCGTCTTATAGCTGAACATAAATATTTAAGACAGATTGCTAAAGAAGGAACAGACGAAGGAAAAATATTAACACAATGGACCGATAAGGTAGCCAATAAAGATTTAACAAAAATAGGAGAAGATGCTTTAGGTATAAGTTCAGGGATTAGAGCAGGATTAGATAATCCTTTGAAAGGTTTATTTTCAGATAATGCTTTTGCAAAAGGATTAGCAGAGGGTACAGAAGTTATGTTTGCCAGAGATAATGCTCTTATGAATACTTTTCTAAAATTAAAAACATTTTCTCAAGCAGGTGCAACAATAGGATCTATTCCTACTCATGGTAGAAATGTCATGGGTAATGTATTTATGATGGTAGCTAATGGTACTATTAATCCTATACATGGTTTTAGAGCTATGAGAGATTCTATGAAAAGATTTTCTTCTGGAAGTTCTGTAGAATTTAGAGATAAAGTAGGACGATATATTGAATTAGGAGTGATAGATAGTTCAACTTCTGCTGAAACATTAAAAGCAGTTGCTGGTCAAGCATTTAAAAGTGGTCCAGCAGGAGTAGCTGAAAAATGGGTAGTTGGAAGATTAGGAAAAAAAGCAGCAACAGGATTAACAAGAGTTTATGAAGCTGAAGATAATGTTTTTAAAATATGGAATTTTGAAGAATTAAAAAAGATGTATGGTAAAGCACTACCAAATTTATCTAAAAAAGCATTAGAAGAATTTGCAGCTCAAAGAACAAGAGATATGATGCCTAATTATGCATTAATTCCAAAGTTTGTTAAATATTTACGTTACACTCCTTTTGGAAATTTTACAGCCTTTCCTTCTGAAATTATGAGAAATGTAAAAAACTTAGGAATGAATACATGGAAAGATATAACAGGAGTAACTGCAAAAGAATTAGGTATAACTGATCCAAGATCTATTGCAGCTTTACGTGCCATTGGAATGAAAAGATTAGGAGGAATGACTGTAGCAGCTTTAGCTGGTGATTATGGTACTGAGATGACAAAACAAGCTTTTAATATTTCTGATGATGATGTAAAAAATATAGATAAAACAGGTCCTGCATGGAGACAAGGAACTGCCAAATTATTTTTAAGTAATATTTATGATGATATACATAATAAATTAGGTGTTGATTTTATAGATCTGGGTCCTATTGATCCTTATTCATATCTTAAAAAACCAATTAGAAAAATTACAGAGAGAATTAAAAATGGTGATGAATATAATGAAGCTGAATTAAATAATATAATTGGTGATGCAGCACTTGATATAGCATCTCCATTTATTTCTCCTTCTATAATAACAGAAGCTATATTAAAAGGAATATCAGGTACAGAAGGAAGACCTAAGGATGTTCAAGTATTAAAATTTTTAAAGGATACTGGAGTAGCTTTGACTCCTGGAACAATAAAATTTTTATTAAAACGATTAGAATATGAACAAAGTAGAGTATCAAGAGGTTTACCTTCTGGAGCTACAGCAGTAAATAGATATGGTTATTCTATGCCTAAAGGTTCTGTAGATTTACCAGCTTTTTTTGGATTAAAAAAAACACGACAAGATTTAACAACATCATTTAAAAATAATATAGGACCTTTACTAAAACTTGTAGAAAGATCTGATTATGATTTTAATAAAGTTATAGGAGATTATAGATATGTAAAACCTGAAGATGTTATAAAAGCATATAATAAATCTCAAGTAGAAAAAAGAAGATCTTCTCAAATATTAAAAGGAGTTTTAGATTCATATTATGCATTAGGTTTAGATGAACAAAGGATGGCAGGAAGTTTAACTAAAGAAGGAATCCTTGGAAATAAATCAGCCGATATGAACAAACTTCTTAAAATTATGGCTAACTATTTTGAACCTGTATCTATTTCAGATAGAGCTAGAAGAGAAGCTATGGGTAAAGGAGGTGCAGGAACTCCCATACCATTAAATGAATTAATAGCCATGTACGAATATTATAGAAAACTAGGAGTTGAATAATGGATAGCATGAATATGATCTGGAATGCAATATTAACATTGACTGTGGGGGGATTTCTTTGGTGGTTAAAAGGAGTTAATACTTCTATTTCTACTTTACGAACTGATTTAAAAGAACACGCTTTAGAAGATTCTAAAACAAGAGAACATATAGCTATTCATTATGCATCTAAACAGGATGTTAAAGATGATTTACAACAAATCTTATCACGCTTTGATAGACTAGAAGATAAGATTGACCAATTAAATAGAGGAGAAAAATAAAATGGCAAGAAAAGCTTATGGAAAGACACCACCTAGAAAAACACCTAGTCTAGGTAGAAAAGCTTATTTGTGGGGTAAACGAAGTCTTGCTCCTACTAAAGCTCAATTAACAGCAAAGAGAGATAGAATTAAATTAAAACAAGAAATAAAATCTTTACGACAAAGTAATCAAGCTGATAAATTATCGAAGATAAAAAACAAAACTGAGTTATTAAGAGAAAAAAATAAATTAGCTGAGATAAGATCTAAAGAAAAAATAGCTAAGATGAATCTTAAAGTGGCAAAAATTAATGCAAACACACCTGTACAAGAAGTAGTAAATCAAGCAAAAGATAAAAAAACTAGGAGCTTTCTTAGATGGCTTTGGAGTAATCCTCTTATAGGAAAGACTAAGAGAGGTAAATTAGGAAGAGGAATATTATTAGCAGGAGGTTTATACTCAGATAAGATTATGGATTGGGCAGCCAAACAGCATCCTTCAGTAAAAAACTTTCTTCAAAGATCAGAAGGTGGAAAAATTATAGCTAAAAAATCTGGTGGAAAAATTATAGCTAGAAAATCTGGTGGGCAAATTATAGCTAGAAAAAATTCTGGTACTGTTTATAGAGGTGTTGGTGCTGCTAAACGTGGCTATGGAAAGGTAACAAAATATAATGGCTGATAATTTAAGTAATACTCCTCCATCATATAGATGGCTCACACGTTTAAGAAATTTAGGAAATAGATATATGAGTGATCCTCTTATGCAAGATATAAGTGGTAATATTGGAGGTATACCTAGTTGGTTAATGGATATGCCTTTACCATTTAGTGAAGGTGGTTCACTTATTACTAAGAAAAAAAGAAAAAGAAAAAAACATAAAGGTATTGGAGTAGCTAAACGTGGCTATGGAAAAGTTTCTAAATCGTGATAAATAATAGATGGATCTTTTTTTCAGAGGATGAAATGAGATGCAAAGGTACAGGTGAACTGCATATGAATGAAGATTTTATGAAAAAACTTATGACCTTACGAAGAGAATTAAATTCACCCATGATTATATCATCAGGTTATAGACGATCTGATTATAATCAACAAATAGGAGGAAAGAAAAAGTCTGCTCATACACATGGTAAAGCTGTAGATGTAGCATGTTATGGGGAAAAAGCTTTTAAGATTGTTCAGTTAGCTTTTAAACATGGATTTACTGGTATAGGAGTTAAACAGACTGGTCCACATAAAGAAAGATTTATTCATTTAGATACTATAAATAAAGAAACATATCCTAGACCTTGTATATGGAGCTATTAATGGAATCTATAGAAGATAAGATTACAGAAACTATAGATAAATATATAACACCTTCTATATCTATGCATGGTGGAAAAATAGAATTACTTTCTTATGATAAAAAAGATAAGCATGTTCATGTAAAATTAAGTGGGTCTTGTGCAGGATGTGCATCATCTATATATACTTTAAAGATGGGTGTAGAACAAACACTACAACATTACTTTCCTGAAGATATTAAAAGTATATCACATGAAGAAGCTGAAATAACTAATCCTTACTATACTTAAAACCCACACTTCTTAATAAATTCCATAATTTTTTTCTTACCTAAAATTTTTATACATTCCATAACTTCTTCTTCTAAAGATTCAGTAGAAATATTTTCACTTTTATCACTCTTAGCTCCTCGAACTCTTGATAAAAGTTCTAAAGCTTTCAATGCACTTTGAGTATGTTTATTTCCTGTAGCTACTTGATATTGTTTTTCAATTTCAGATATAACATCTACATCTGTTTCTAATTCTTGTTCTAAATCTTCTACTCGTTCTCTAATCTCAGGAATTTTAAGTAAGCGATAGCCTTGATTTTTAGCTGAACCTTTAGAATATCCTGCAGATTTAGCAGCATCTGTTGCATTCCTATGTAATACATAAGATTGTGCAAAACGTTCTTGCTTTTTGTTTAAGGACATTAATTAAGAACCCAATGTATTAAACCTGCAACACATCCTGTTATAACAGCATAATAAAAAGCAACAACAAAGACATTAGAGTTCTCTTCCTTTTTCTTGTTGCCATTTAAGATCATTTTGATTTGGTATAAGATCTTTTTCAACATCAGGTATTATCCTCCAATCATTATCGTCTGGTCTTCTTTGAGTAGTATCACAACCTGCATATTCTATTCTAATATCTTCAGGTTTATCTTTCTCAAAGTCTATAATCTCATCATAGTAAGGTCCTACTTGTGTCTGAAATGTATACTTTAACATCTTCTGACATTCCTCTACACCTATGTTCTTTGAATAAGGAGCACTTTCAAACCTTGTACAATCACCATGAAAGCATACAATAAGCATAGCTACATAGAATATATCAGGCATTAGAATTTAAACTCCTGTTCTATAAATAGAATACCACTACTATCATGATTAAATGAAAACTGGTTTAGATCTTTTCCAGTTTGTTTATCCCAACCAAATTTAATAGTATCTCCACTTCTTTGTTTATATTTTCCAAATAATCTTAATCTACTTTGAGGACTTACATCCATATTAAAGTAGTATCTATAACCTCCAGACCATCCTGGAAGAGTACTATATCCTTCCTCTGCATCTGCTGATTTAGGTCCTCCAAAAAGTAATGCCAATAAAAATATAACAGCAATAACACCTACAACCACCCAAGATTTTTTGATGTTATGTTTTAGCATAAATTTTTTAAGTTCTGTTTTAGGTTTTCTAGCCATATCTTTCCTCTCTATTTTAATCTTTTATATTTATCATAACTTCTAGCACCTGTATAACCAAGATAACCCACACCAAATAATGTTATAATAGATTCAGGTATGGCTGCCAACCAACCATGAAAACCTTCTATCAATCGTAGTGCTAGTTCAGGGTTAAAGGCATGAACAAGTGCCATAGGTATTGATGTTAATATTAACAAGTACACTACATATAGAAATGTAGGTCTTGCTCTGGATGTCCAAGGATCTTTGGACTGTGCTTCAGCTACAATAGCTGATAATTGTTTTTCAACTTCTTTTAATTTACCTGCTTGTGCTTCTTGAATAAGTTTTAACTTTGCTGCTTCCCTAGCTTTAGGATCAGGAACAACTTTATCAAGAACATCACTAATAAGAGGTAATAGACTTGTTAATATACTAAGCATTTTTACCCTTTCTTTTTAATAGAGTTCCTTCCGTAACCATTTCTTGATGTTGGGTTACTAAATAAATCTTTAAATCGTCAAAATCTTTTCTTATAGTATGAAAAAATTTTATCCATTCTTTAGGTTCATAAATAGAAACATGAACATTTGTACCATCATTAAATGTTTTTTTTGCAGCATAACATGCTACATTCACATATACAAGTTTTTGTGCAAACGAACATAACTCTTTTGTAAACCAATATAAATCATCTTTCCAGATATGTTCTATAACATCTGTGCAAATAACAGCATCATACTTTCCTTCAGGATATTTAGAATATTTTTTATATCCAACATCATATAGGCTATAGCTGTCAAGTTTCCAATGTTTATGTACAGGTTTTGAAATATTCTTAGTTATTTTTTTATAATTATCTGTATATAAAATACCTTTTCCTGCTCCATAATCTAGTAAAGTTTTACAGTTATTATGTTTTAAAACATCTGTAATAGATGTTATATGTTTTTCTAAACTTATACCTTCGTAATGAGGAACTCCTGGATTTATATCTTCAAGATGTTGTTGTTTATAATTATTAGTTAATTCTATATATTTTTTAGAGGGATTTTTTTTAGTATATTTCTTATTTAATTTAATCATTAAATAAATCCTCCAAACTTTTAAATGTTTCTTTTTTCTGTGCTAATTTCCATAGATCAGCTATTAATGTATCTTTACCATGAAACGTATAAAGTATTCCCATAGATTTATCAGAAAAAATTCTCTCACAATCTTGAGCCATAGCTAAGAGTTCTCCTGTAGTCCAATAAAATTTATCTGCTACACCAACTTTAAAATATTTAGGTTTAGGATCTTCATCTTCAGCACCTGTAGTTTCTTTTTTCATTTCATCTGTTGGTTCGTCCAGACATGAATCAAAACCAAAAAATTCCATTTTTCTAAATCCCATAGTATGCATAATACCTATAGTTCTCATAGCAGCACACGTACCACCTGTAATTAAAGTTGATCCTTCAGGTAATTGTAATTCATCTAAAATCTTAACTTGATTATTTTGTATACCTAAATTTCGTTCAGCTTCCTCTCTTAATGATTCAGTAAAAGCATGCCATCCCCATATATCAGCATTATTCTTTTGTAAATATTTAGTAACAGATGGATCAGTCATAGATGCTACAAAAAATTTAGTCGTAGATTCTACAGTTTTAAATAAATTTTTTCTAACAATACCATGTGTACTAACTCCATCAATATGTCTAGGATCAAGAACAACACACCCCCAAGGTTTTATTCCCTGTTGTAATAGAAAAGGATAACTATGTTTTACACATAAAACTTTAGCTGAAGGATTATTTCTTATAGTAGTTTTTAATTCTTCATAATCTATATAAGGTCCTGCTGATACTAATATAGCTGTTTCATCATGCATTATACATTTATCTACCCATTTATTTTTATCTATAAGTTTCATATTAGCTTTAATATTATTCCTGATATAATCTTTTGGTACGCAATCTCGTGGATTAACAATAATTGGAACTTGTCTAAGAGCAGATGATAAATCAGAAAGTTTAGGATTATGTAAAACTAGAGCTAAGTGTGTATGACCTCCTCCTAAAACTATATCTCCAGAAGGTAAAACAAATTTTCTTACTCCCTTTTTCTTTGTTTTTATTTTATCAAAAGTTTTATTAACTCCTCTATATTCTTCTGGTAAAATATTTTTTTGTTCATCTTTTGTTATATAGTGATCAAAGATAATTAAGTCATTATGTTTAGTACTTTTATATTCAGCTTCAATAGTTTTTATACTATTACCACCACCAAGTAAAATTAAGTCAGCATTTAAATCTTTCATGGAAGGAAACATATCTCTTGTATTTCCTTTACCTAATGTAAAAGTAAATACTTTTTTCTTCTCCATCATCTTAGCTCTAAATTCTTGTAGTCTTTTACTTACAGCCTTATAAGTATTATGAGCTTTAACATTATTTTCTTCTTTATCTGTTTCAACTGTACCATCTTCAAATAAATCAAAACCTCTATATAAGAGTTCATCCTGATTTTCAAATGCAGCTAATGCTATTTCTATAGCACGACCTCCATTCCATGTACCAGTTTCAATAATAGATTTTGGTTTATATTGTCTGACAAGATCAGCTAATTGTTTATATCTATTAGGTTTTATATCAGGTGTAACCTTATCTGATAAAGGAAATACTCTTTCTCCTTTTTTATTTCGTACAGATGCTAATTTTTTTATATCAAATGTTCCTTTAAAGTGTACCATAAAATCCGAAACAGCAGGAATTTTATGAAGTTTTAAACCATGCACTTGATAAATATTAATTAATCTTTGTAGTATAAAATAATCATGCCATTCTCTATATTGAAGAAATTCTCCTGATACATAAGCACCTCGTAAGTCACCCAATAAATCAATAGGAGGTTGTTTATTTAAATTGAAAGCCATAAAAGAAGCATCATTTTCTACAAAACATATATCAGTCTCAGAAGAAAGTCTTTTAGAAATATCTTCTTTTGTTATTCGTTTTTTAAAATAAGAATCAGCATCTATCCAGACTAACCATCCTGCTTTCTCAGATTGCTCGGCTAATTTAAAAGCTTCTTCAGTTAAAGCAAAAACTTTATGTGACCACTTCACTCCATCTAATTGATAATTATATGGAATAGTATTATTTTCTGTTCCATTATGCATTTTAAATTTTTTTATAAAGTCTTCATGATCTTTTATATCATGTAAACTTTTATATGTTATATTAGAATTTTTTGGAGTAGAATAACTAGTTAAATTACAGTCATGATAATAACAAATTAATTTAATGGTAGGTTCTAAATGTTCAGATAAAGTATTAAGCATATAATGAGCAGAATCTTTTAATATATTTTCATTAAAAGAAGTTACAAAAGTTATATGTGGCATTTTATTCTTCATCTTCTGTCCAAGCTGCATCAGGATTTTCAGAGGGTTCATCTAAATTACCTACATTATCCCCACTATACTTCCCTAAATTATCTTCTAGAGATACTAAACATTCTTCAGCATTGGTTAATTGCTCAAGTAATTTAACCATATCATCTACCAAAGTAGGATGTTCTCCCACAGCTACAGGTTTTTGAAAACCTAATTCTAATTGAAATAATGCTTTATTTTTCTGAGATTCAAAATGATTTTGTAAAGCATTATATAATTGATTATACAACATCTTTTATAAGTCCTTTCATCTGTAACCAATCATGATCATGGTTCCATTCAATAATATATTTATGATCATGAGATCTACTTGGATTCCAATTAGAAAACCAAGGACCTCCTGTAGTAAAATGTACATTCTTTGCTTCAAGATCAGTAGGTGAATGACCATCTAACCAATTCCATTCTTCAGGTATTCTACCTATATCTGCTTCTTTATCAGGTAGCCAACCAAAACCATGTAACCATCTACCTGTTTGTGTATTAACTACTTTAGGTGTAAGTCTTTTATTATAGTCATGTCCACAATTAAACATCATAAGACTTGACCAGTTCTTTCTACGATATGGTTCTTGAATTTGACCATCCATCTTTGTAGTTTTTTCTGGTTCATATTTATGATGAACACAATATACAGGATAATAATCCATATTACATAAGTCAAATAATTCTGTTATATCTGCTCTAACATACATATCTGAATCCATAAATAAAGCTTTACCCTCATACATTTCTAAAGCAGGAACAAGAAACCTTGAAAAACTAAACTCTGTAGAAAAAGGTTTACCATCTATAGCATCCCATTTCTGTCCTTCCTCATCTGTTGTGTGTTCTCTTTTATATAAACCCATATCCTTGAGAATATTTAATCTAAGAGGTCTAATTTTAACTGGTGAGGTAGCTATTCTTTTTAAAGAAAATTTTAAAACTTCATAAGCTTCATGATCTTTGGGATCATATCCAATATAAACTGTATTTATAATTTTATTATTACTCATCTTATATCCTAATGTAAAGAGGGCAGAGCAAGATAATCTTGATGCCCTCAAGTCAATTAATTGATGGTGATTTGTTTTGGTTTATCCTCTTCAGGAATATTTTTTTGTAAGTGAATATGCAATACACCATCTTCAAAGTTTACATCTTTCACTTCTACTAATTCTGATAATGAAAATACCTTTTTAAAAGTTCTATGTCCAATACTTTTATAAATATAATGTTCATTATCATTTCTTTTTGCACGATCTCCTTCAATTATAAGCAGATCTTTTTGCCAAGTTATTGTAAGCTCATCCTTTTTAAATCCTGCTAAAGCCATCTCAATACAGAAATTTTCCTCATCTTGTTTAATAATATCATGAGGGGGATAAGTATCTATAGATCTGTTATGAAACGTATCTATTTGATTAAATAAGCTCTCAAAACCTATAGCATGTCTGTGCATTTTATCAAAAATATTCATCTTTTCTCCTTTATAAGCGAGTTATAGAACCCATAATTGGCATTCTATAGTGGAATTATTACACACTTTTCTATGAAAGTCAAGAACTTTGTACAGTTAATAGACAATGGGCTTGAACATCCTCTATATCATATACTTCTTTAACTTCGTTCATAACTCTTACTTTTTCCTGTTCACATTCTTGTTCTGTAACATACTCATGTATTTCTAATTTAGGATCACCATTAAAAGAAATAAGAATATATAATAACCATACTGTTTTCATTTAAGTATCACCTCTGAATTTGTTTCAATCCATACTTTAGCTCCACAAGATAAAGGTTTATCAGGTCTATAAATAACTTTACTCTCTCCTAATATATCTACCTCATGTGCATAATTATTATTCTTATAAGTTTTAATAGTAATGACAGGTTTATTTGTACCATGTTTCTGATTAAATTTTATATTATGTTGATTTACATGTATTCTTTTTATCATTTAAGTATCACCTTTTCCAGATTCTTCTGAAAAATATTTATTAAATTTATCTTCTTCACCATCATACTTTTCACTATCATCAGGAGGTGTTCCTTTACGTGTTATGTTTGCCCATATGCCTGAATATTTTTCATTTACATCTAACCATTTATCTGCTTCCTCTAATGAATCAGGAACAATAGCTTCAGTTGGACACTCAGGTTCACAAACTCCACAATCTATACACTCATCAGGATGAATTACTAGCATGTTTTCTCCCTCATAAAAACAGTCTACAGGACAAACTTCTATACAGTCCATGTACTTACATTTTATACAAGCTTCAGTTACTACATATGTCATTCTATATCCACTAATTCACAAACACCTGCAGTACAGGCAAGTTGTTGTGATCCTTTCGTGTTATCTTCTGTTTCAAATTCCTGTAACTTATTCCAATCAATATTTGTAGGCATAGCTTTTGCTAACTTTTTATAAGTCTTCTCATCTATATCCTGATATGGTGCTTGTTGATATGTATAATCAGAAAAGGGTAAGAAAGATATACCACTTACATGTTCAAAGTTTTCCCAACACCATGCACCTACAGAAATCCATTCCTCTTCTTTAACACTAATAGTTACAGAAGGTTTATGTTCACACCAATGTTGTGCATACTCTTTCCATATCTCTAATTGTTCAAGAGCAGATATATCTTTTCTACATACTGAACCTTCAGGAGCTTTCATAGGAAATGAAAATATAGTAGTATGTTCTGGTTTCATTACATCAGGTTCATTAGGTATACCAGATGCTTTCATAAACTCTGTTAATGGATCTTTATTATCACCTCTAACTGTTCTTATATAGTAAGGATTATGTCTTGCATGAATACCACTAGCACTATCAACTAATTGACTGACAGTACCTGAAGGTTTAACACAAGTGATAGCAGTTGATTGTGGGATGCCTAATTTTTTAGCAAGTTCTTTATTGGTTTCAATCGCATGATTTTTTAAATGTTTTAATGTAACACCTACACCAGAAAATGAACCATTTAATTCAGGACAATCCATAATACCTGTAAGAGATACACCTAATAATCTTTCTTCTTCTGTATTGTTCTGCCATCTCTTTCTTAGGTAGCCAAAATTTGTAAAGGTAGATTGTATTGTACCTAAGATAGTAGCTATTCTTATTTTATTTTTTAAAGTTTTAGCAGTATCTGTAGAACGACATACAACTTCAGTTAAGTTACAGAATTGATTTGGTCTAAGAATAATTTCACTACAAGGATTAGTACCAAAATCCCAATCAGGATCTCTTCTACCATTTTCACTAGCTTTCTTTTGTGCAGATACTCTATTAAATATTCCACGTTCACCTGATTTACTTTCATATAAAGACAACCATTCTTTCATAAAGACACCAGCATCAGGTTTTTCTGTATAAGCAACAGAGTTATTAGCTAATGCTCTTTGAGGATTATCATTCCACCATTCACCTTTCTTAGCAACACGTATACGTTGGTCTGATAAATTAGATAAAGATATAAGTGCTGACCTACGTACACCACCTACAACTACAACCTCACCTGTCTTACATACAATGTCATGGCATTCCATACTATTTAATTTTCTACCTCTTGCACCTTTAAATTTACTAATAGTAAAATCAAATAAATCTACTAAAGGTTGAGGACCACTTGCTCTACCACCAAATGTTTTTAATCTAGCACCTGCAGGTCTTACTTTTGTTACACTTACTTTTGGTATTCTACCTGTATAAAGATAAGATATTAAATCTCTAAATGCTCTTGCCCATCCTTCTTTAGAATCAGCAACAGATACAACATCATCTGTATTTTCAAACTCTTGATCAGGTATAGTAGGTAGCTTATCTGCATACTGTCTTTCAACAGAGAAACCTACACCTGTTCCATTCATAAGTATATATAACACTTCATCAAATGCTCTTGGACTATCAATAGGAATATAAGAACAATTATATCCTGCTATATTCTCTCTATCTAATGCTCCACCTGCAGTCATTAATGCTCTCATGCTAGGCATAACTTGTAATGATAGTATAGCTTCTTCTATTTCATCCCATTCTTTATTTTTAATAACACCTTTATAATTTGTACTCATATGATTTTTAAAATATGATATTAATCTACCTACAGTTTCACTCCATATCTCTCTTCTACCTTCCTCTTCTAACCATCTTGAATACCTAGACATATGTATAAATGATTGGTATTCAGTAGGTAAATAATTACTACCCATTAAAGATGCCATCTAGTTGTCCTTTCCATATTTTTTTTCAATTAATAATTGGGCATAGTGAATTACTTTTTCTAAATCTTTTTTACCTTCACCTTTTTTCTTATGTCTAGTAGTATATTTTATTATATTACCCTCACAAAAACCAAAATTATTTGCCAGAATAAAATCAATAGGTTGTATTGCACAATCTTTATAATGCTTCCCTCCAACTTGTTTATCTGTTGCTATTATGTTTTCTTCTGCTGTTTTTCTAGTCATGTATTCATCATGTCTTTCTCTCATAGTTCCATCTCCATATTCAAATAAAGTTTCATAAGGATCATCCTCTAAGTAAGGCATTAATTTTTTTTCTGATATAAGTATTTGGCTTAGACGTAATAATTTTATACGCAAAGCTTCTAGTATACTCTGAATCCAAATTTGCCATGTCACAAACAAATTCAAAATTTTCACACGTTACCCCCACTTCAGCAAAGAACCAACCCTTTGCTCTATCTCTTGCTTGTATAGCAATATCTGATTCATTAGTTTCCTCAGCTTTAGTTGCATCTAATAAAGCTTGTAATATTACAGCTATAAATAATATTCTTTCATTGGAGGTACTACTACTCACTCCTACGTCATAATCGTTTATCTTCATTATTTAATAATTCTTCTATTTTAATTATATCTTTATGCTTCGTTCTAGTAAACTTTTTATTCACACATCTTTTATCAGTTTGAAATCCTTTTCTTAAATTTAATAAAGTAGGATGGTCATACCCATTATTCTTTGAAAATTCTCCTAAATGTGTTACCTTAGTCTGACTATTATCTTTAAATGTAATTAAATAATTCTTAGTTACATAACTTTCAATAGGTCTGTAAAACTTACCACCAACATAAGAATTATAATAAGCAGGTTCATCACTACCTTTCATAGTAGCAGTAAGAACATGCCACTTTACTTGATAGTACATTTCATAATAATTTAAACTTCTTTTATTTTTATACTCTGCTATGACTTCAAACGTAAAATATTTCTCTCCTATCTTTTCTATATCTTCCTTTAAATACTTGGAAGATCCTATGTAAGATTCCCATCCAGATTCTTTCTTAGTCTTTCCTATATAATATTGTTTACAACCTACATATGCTTTCCCATTTTTTAAATTAGTTATAATATATACAAAACCAAACTTTGACAAGTTAGGTTTAAAGATTTCTTTAGTGGGGTAATCAACCCAATGATTCTTTACCAATTTGTAATTTCCATTACTTCAGGTTCTTTACCAACATTAGTAAGAAATCTTCTACCTTTTGCATAATTAAATACACGTAATCCTTTACCTTGATTAGCATCACTCCAACAAATACGCTTGTGTGGACAATAGATACAACCAATAGCAAGCTTACGATTACCACTAACTCCATCAGGCAAATCACTATAACACCTAGCAGGTGGTTTATCTGTAGAAATAATCTTTTTAAGATGTTTAATCCTATCTTTAGCATTAATCATTTCCATATCATGTAATTTTAATAAGGCAATATTACCATTCTGTTTATCAATAGCCAAGAAAGCTGCCTCTTTTTTTCCTTGTGCTTGAGCATAAGCAGATATTTGTCCAATATATCCAAATGGATCATCAAGCATTAAGGTTCCTTGATTAAACTTTTTGAACCCTGTTGCCGAAGAACTTTTACAATCTACTACAACTCCATCAATAGAACAATCTTGATGACCATCCACACCTTCTATATTTAATTTTTTTTGTTTATCAGTTACTTCATGTCCTGCTAACGTAGAAAAAAGTAGAAGAAGAGATTCTAATAAATGACCATATAAAAATTTAATTCTCGTAGGTGAAGATAAGGGTTCTCTTTCTTTAGTATTCCTCATCTCATACCATGTTTGTCTATCAGGTTTTCCTACTAATGATAATCTTAAATTAGAAGATGACTCTCTTTTGGTATATAAAAAATCTAATAAATGACTTCTTAATTCTCCCAAGAATATTTCTATTTCATCTTCTACTTTTTTTTTGGGTATGGGAGGTCCACCATCCCTTGTAAAAAGGTTGTATATATCTTGAACTAACGTGTCGATATTTTTCATGGTTTACTCCCACTTTAATTAGTTGAAATTAATATCCTCATCAACTGCATCTGTAGAATTATATCCCTCAACTACATCAAATGCTTCATCTGAATCTGAGTTGTAAGGAATTAAATCAACTACCTGTACAGAACGTAGATCTGCAGACGTTCCTTGTCTACCTCTATACTCCCAATCGTAAGTATTGTATAAAACATTTACAACACTTCCATTTCCTATCATTACGTTTGATAGGGTACGCTTTTGTGCATCCATTAATTCAGGTGCACGATTCATGCCACCATCTTTACGTCTGACTTTTCTTTTAATAGTGACAAAATCTCCACGATCATCCCCCTTATTCTTTATGGAGATACCATCTTTTTTTGCTAACTTCACGTTCTTCTCATCAAGATTACAGACATCTACTGTCCACATTCCATCAGGATCAAACGTAGTATTTGGACTTGCAACTGCTGCCCAATATGCTTTTCCGTTAATGACACTCATAGGTGTACTCCTTTCTTTATTTAAAATGAATTATCGCATATTTTTTAGTTATTGTCAATGTGTTTCTGACCATGTTGTTCCTACTTTACATTCGTTATCTAAAGGACATTTTAACTTCAAAGTTTTAGTAGTTTTCTTTATGGCTTCTTTAGTAACCTCACAAAATCTATTTATATCTCTATTTAAAACTTCAAACTGATATTCATCATGAATAGAAGCAACAAGTTTAACATCTAACTTTTCTTTCGCAACTTTCTCCATGATATATGCCAACCATTGTTTACATATAACTGCTCCTGCTCCTTGTATTAAAGTATTCAATGCACTATGGACACTTCGTATCTTTAATCTTCTACCATCTAACCCTCTTAAAGAACCTTTAGTGGATGCTTCTGTAACTTGTTTACGTAGTTCAGCTAAAGCAGGTAGTCGAGATAAAAATCTCCTGATTAACTTTTGTCCTGTTACTCTTCCTTGACCAACTATACTTCCAATCTTATAAGAACCTGCACCATATAAGAAAGCATATATAAAAGTTTTAGCTTGATCTCTTGTTTGTAATCCTGCTAATTTCATATTAGCAGTATGTACATCCCCCTTTAATATTATATTTGTATAAGCTACAGCATCTATTTCACTAACTTTATTCATATAGTGTGCTAAACAACGAAGTTCTAATCCACTTGCATCTGTTCCTATAAGTTTATGGGTTTCAGGATTTGTTATTGTCCATAAATTTCTACATTCTTTTCCAAAGGGAGTATAGTTAGCAGGAACTTGTTGCATATTAGGACTATTAGCTGAAGTTCTTCCTGTAATTGTAGATAAAGTTCTCACTTTTCCCCTAACTCTATTATCCTCCTCACAAGCTTCAATCCAAGATTTAATTTGAGCTGATCTCTTTTGAAGTAATAAAAATCTCTTAAACATTTTAGCCTCAGTTAAATTAATAGTAGATAAAATATTTTCATTTAAAATTATATTACCTTTATCTGTCTTATGTTGTGGCTCCCAACCTTTACTCATTAAAACTTCCACTTGTTGTTGTCTACTTCCAATGTTAAAAGGTTTATAATTTGTTTTAGTTTTTAATTTAATTTCTTTTTGAGGAAATATTTTTATTGCACGTTGATCTATCTCTTGTCTTTCAATTTCTATTTTAGAAAATAATTTTGTAGCCTCCTCTAAATTAAAAGCAAACCCATTCCTCTCCTGTTTATTCATAATAACTCTAACCTTATGTTCCAAAGCAACAGAGTAAGAAGAAAATTTTGTGACTTCTTTAGATAACTGTTTAAATAATGCATGAGTAATTTCTACATCTTGTTTACAATAATCGAGCATCTCTGGTGTATAAATTTTAAAATCTTCTACTTCTCCTTTCGGTAATCCTAATCGTAACCCCCACATTTTTAAACTATGACCACCTTCTTTTACAGGGTTTAATAATTGTGATAAAATTAATGTATCAACTACTTGGCTAGGTTTAATATTTGTATTTAATAATTTATTACAGATAGGAGCATCAAAGGTAATACCATTGTGCATAATAAATTGATCTACTCCATGCGACCAATCTCTAAATCCATGTAACATATCAGGTGGAAAAGGATATACCTTACCTGTATCTATATCTTTAGCTACTATACAATGGATCTTTGTTGCATCTAAACTATCTGTTTCTATATCAACTATTGCTCTCATCTTTTATCCAATCGTACCAATATTCATTATATAAAATTAATGGTGTACCCTCACCTATCCATGCATTCACATAGTTATAACTAAAATAATCTTTTGCTTCTTCTTCAGACATACCATCTCTTTTCTGTAAAATTTTAATACATCTACCATAAGAATAACAATATAAAGGTGGTTTCGTATAACGTTCTGCTATACCTATAAGAGCATCTTCAAAACCTCCCCACTTCATAGTGTTTGCTGTTGCTCCACACCAGTTACATTCTTCACCTTTACCTACTTCCATTTCTGTTTCTTCTTGTATACAATAATGTTTCCACATTTCTGTTTTACTCATACTGAAAAACTTTCTCCACATCCACAACTAGATGTAGCATTAGGGTTAGTAATTCTAAGTGAAGCTCCTGCTATATCACTTACAAAATCTATAGTCGTATTCATTACACTTAATGTAGCAGTAGGATGTATATATAAAAAACCATGATCTAAATTTACCATGTCATT
>VTLG01016516.1_pt1 | contig 27002 bp, 37 predicted proteins | sample 4694571 | NCBI WGS metagenome assembly VTLG01 (sample SAMN12604809, study PRJNA352737) | marine metagenome | biome: ENVO:00000447; feature: ENVO:00000209|ENVO:00000569|ENVO:01000036; material: ENVO:00002151; isolation source: viral sequences binned using virsorter ...
TTCCTAACACATTTCCTCTTTCATTGTAAACTCCTGCTATTCTATCAATACTGCCATTTATATCATCCATATATTTAAATGCAATGTTCGGATCTTGCTCATCAGAATAATAATAATTACCTTCACCATGTGCTATTGGCAAAGTGTAAGTTTTATTTATTTTTACATCTTTAACAGCAACATTGTCACATATAAAACTAGAATTTATATTCTGTCTTAGTGTGCCTCTCAAAATTTTTCTTTCACATAAAATCTGAAACCCATTACAAATACCGATAATCTTTCTTCCTTCTTTTGAGAATTTTTCAAGATCATTCATAACAGGACTTTTGCTTGCCAACATTCCTGTTCTTATATAATCACCATAACTAAATCCACCTGGAATGGCATATAAATCTAATTTTGGTAGACTACTTTCTTTATGAAAAATTGTTGTAACTTTACAATTCAAATAGTTAAACATGTCTATGGTTTCTTGCACACAATTAGACCCTGGAAAAACGAGCACACCTATTTTTATATTCATATTTTTTACCATACATTATCAACTACACGTCTAAAAATATAATCTATATTTCGTAGATAAGTTTTAGGATTAAAAATTTGTTCAATTTCTGATTCGGTTAGTATTTTTCTATCTCTAAAACTTATTTTAAAATATTCATGATCATGAGCACATTCTTGAACGATTTTGTATGCTTCTTCTCTAGAATAACCTTTATTATCTATTAAATATAATAATACCTTTTGACTATAAGTTAATCCGCCTGTCATATTCAAATTGTCTAACATACGTTGTTTATTTACTTGCATGTTATCTACTACATCTTTCATTCTAATTAATGCGAACGACAAATGAGTAAATGTATCTGCTAGTATCACTCTTTCAGTACTACTATGACTAATGTCTCTTTCATGCCATAATGCAATATTTTCCATAGCAGGAGTTAAACTCATTCTAACGAGTCTTGATAATCCTGTTAAATTTTCTGTATTAATAGGATTCTTTTTATGTGGCATTGCACTTGAACCCTTTTGTCCTTTTGTAAAAGACTCTATTACTTCACCAACCTCTGTGCGTTGTAAATGTCTAATTTCAATTGCAAACCTTTCAATAACACTTGCAGTTATAGATAGATAACTCATTAATAATGCTATCCTATCACGTGGTATTACCTGAGTAGCAACTGGTTCTAATGGTATCCTTAACGCAGCACTTAAATTCTCTTCAACAATTGGATCTAGCATGCTAAATGTTCCTACTGCTCCACTACATTTAACAGTGACTATATTGTGCATACTTAATTGTAAATTACGTTTACATCTTTTTACTGCTGCATAATGTCCTAGTAGTTTTAATCCAAAAGTAATTGGTTCTGCATGAATGCCATGTGATCTACCAACACATATAGTATCTTTATAATATACTGCCTTAGCGAGTAAACTGTCTTGTAAATCATCTAATCTATTAATAATTAAATTGATACTATCTTTTAATAATATTGCTTGTGCTGTGTCAATCAAATCTTGACTTGTCATTCCATAATGTACATATTTGGATGGTTCACCAAGCACTTCTGATAGATGTGTTAAAAATGCAATAATATCATGTTTTACTGTTTTTTCTATTTCATTAATTTTTTCTACAAATTTACCAGACAAACATTGTGTTTTTAATGACTCCATTGTATTAGGAACATCATAAGGTATGATGTTTAATTGCGCTAATATTTTACTCACTGCTAATTCTACATCATACCATGTATTAAATTTATTTTCTTCACTCCAAATGGCAGACATTTTTTTATCAGTATATCTACTATGCATTTAATTCTCCATACACAGTTCCTTCTTTATCATCATTATTTTTCAAATAATGCCCAAACCAAGCATCTGAATTATGACTTTTGTCACAGATATACACATCAAAATGAGGTTTGGTGCCTACGGATAATTCATGATACTTACATCCCCATTCTTTTAATTGTTTTGTTGTAAGTTCAGTCCAATTAACTCTTGATCTTGCACCTCTTGCAGTCCAGTAATGAATTGTATGTCCTTCATCGTATAGTTTGTTTATGAACGCAATACGATTTTTATATGGTTTTGCATCTACATAACTTTTTTGCATTTCAATGTTTTCATCTCTTTTTCTTGAAAGAGCTATTTCAATTGTTTCATCTGGTGTTTCAGTACAAATAGTTCCATCTATGTCTACAAATATAATCATGTTTGTTTATCACGGTAATTTTTAATTGCGGCTTTGATTGCATCCTCTGCGAGCACAGAACAATGAATCTTTACTGGAGGAAGTGCTAGTTCTTCTACAATGTTGGTGTTTTTAATCTCAAGTGCCTCATCAACAGTTTTACCTTTAACCCATTCAGTTGCAAGACTAGAACTAGCAATCGCAGACCCACAACCAAATGTTTTAAACTTTGCATCAACTATTTTATCATCCTCCACTTTGATTTGAAGTTTCATCACATCACCACACTCAGGAGCACCAACTAATCCTGTTCCTACATCATCATCATCTTTTGGTAAACTTCCAACATTTTGTGGATTATTATAATGGTCTAATACTTCTTTACTGTATGCCATGTTTACTCCTATGATTTTAAAATGTCACAAATTTTTTGTGCAAGTGAACCAAACCACTCTTTACTATGTCCTTTAGTTGTTTCTGCTGCTGTTCCGATTCTAATACCACTTGTTTTAATAAAAGACCTTGGATCATTCGGAACACCATTTTTGTTTACTGTAATTCCATGAGTTTCTAATAAATCTGCTGCATCCTTTCCACTATATTTTTTACCTATCAAATTAACTACTACGAGATGACTATCTGTTCCATCAGTCTGTATTTTATAATCATTATCTTGAAAAACATAACACATTTCTTTCGCATTTGTAATTACATTTTTTGCATAGTCTTTAAATTCATCAGTATCTGCTTCCATAAATGCTTGTGCTTTGGCAGCAATCATGTTCATCAGTGGACCACCTTGAGTTCCTGGAAATATTGCAGCATTTAATTTATTTGTATAATCCGGATTGTTCCAAAGAATAAATCCGCCTCTTGGACCACGCAGTGTTTTATGAGTAGTGCTTGTTACTACATCTGCATATTCAATAGGATTTGGATACACTCCACCAGCAATCAATCCACTATAGTGTGCGATATCTGTCAATAACTTTGCACCACAATGGTCTGCAATATCTCTTATTATTCCCCAATTTATTCTTCTTGGATAAGAACTCGCACCTGCAACAATCATTCTGGGTCTAATTTTTTCTGCTATTTTTGCGATTGCTTCATAATCTAACCATCCATCTGAATCTACACCATAGCTATAAGATTCATATACTTTACCAGAAATATTTACTTTTGCACCATGACTTAGATGACCACCACTTGCTAAATCCATTCCAAGTATACGATCATGAGGTTCTAAAAAAGCATGATATACTGCTGTATTTGCGTTTGCACCACAATGAGGTTGAACATTTGCAAATGCAGAACCATATAAATTTTTAAGAATACTGATTGCAAGTTCTTCAATTTCATCCATATGTGAGCATCCATTATAATATCTTTTTCCTGGATACCCTTCGGCATATTTATTTGTGAATTCACTTCCACAAAGTTTCATCACTGCTTCACTTGCAAAGTTTTCACTTGCAATCAGTTCAATTGTGTTATTTTGACGATATAATTCACGATCAAGAATTTTTTTAATTACTGGATACATTATTAATCTCCCACATGAAATGGTGCAATAAAATATTCTATATCATGATCTACTTTATGAAATGCTTTGTACATGTATTTTTTTGCTGCCTCCTCTGTTGAAAAGACAGCAGAAACTCCACTTGATTTTTTATATTCCCAAATAACGATATAAACTTTCATTTAAAACCTATATAAAAAACGTGCAATGTAATGTACCCAAGGAAGTATTGCTAATCCCATAAATAAATTGAATCCTGTGTGTGCAATAGCTATCTGTCTAGTTACACCTGTTGGAATCCCATCTGAAACTAATAATCCAGCAATCCAGATAGTTCCTGTTGTTCCTATATTAGCTCCAAGAACTGCTGCAATTGCTGATGGAAGTGGCAATGTACCAGATGCAACTAGTGCAATAATAGCAGTAGTAGACAAACTTGATGATTGCCATAAGAGTGTCATTATAATTCCACCCAAAAACATGTAATAAGGATTTGCTGTAAAAAACTTCATTTGCTCAATGTCACCCATTGATTTCATTCCACCAGCAAACATTTTTAGTCCAACATAAAAAATTATTAATCCTAATAACACATGAATAATTGGATTATTAAGTTCCATTTCTTTTACCTTTTTAAATATTTTTTTTGTTCGTTTCATAGTTTCCCATTATGCTCCCAAAACAATTTCACATTTATTTAATGCACTTATCATTCTTGTTACGCCAATACCACCACCAACTCTTTCAATAAAGTCATGTTCTAAAAATTCATCTAATTCCTTCTCAACACGATCCTTTCCGAACAGATCATAGAGTAGACTTGCATACTTTCCCTCACTTATTGTGTGGAATGTATCTCTCATTTGATCTATATCAGTGCTTCTTTCTGCACTACCAATAGTTTCCATACCACCAAGAATTACATCAATCTTTTTTGATGTATAGTTATCATCATTTCTTGCCATGTTCCAAAATGGACTTGTGTGATTAGGAAAATTTCTAATTAAAGAAGCACCATAATCTTCATGCATTTTCATTTCATGAGTATCATCCAAAACATCAGTTTTATAGTTCCAACACCATTCACTATATTCCTTACCAGTAACTTTACCAAATCCCATAAATTCACATAATTCTCTCTCCATTGCTTCTAGATTTGTAATATTTCCTGGAAATTCAAACTCAAACATTGGAAAGATTAAATCATGTCGACCTGGAACTGGATTTGGTTCTTGTCTATAACTTGTGCTTATACAATAAAATCCTTGTTGTTTGGGATCTTTTAATAGTTCATATTCTAACCACATTTGTCCTGTCTGCGGAAGAGGCCAGACTTGATTAGCATAATTATACGTTGTTACATTTGTTGGATCTTCACATGCAGCAAGAATACTTAAACGATTTTGAGTGTGGACCTCTAAAAATCCTCTTGATGAGAAAAATAATCGTAATGCATCTACTGTTTTTGTATATTGTTTTGGATCTATTATTTGTGTCATTTTTCCTTTTTTTGATTAATTCCTACTATACCTATTACTGGGGTAGGCATAATATTATCGTAATATATTCCCTCTGTAGAGTTATAAAAACTTACATTGCCACTGACAACTGGTAAATCTAATGATTTACAAATTTTCTTCATACCTTCTATTGTTTTTGTAAACTCATACATTATTTCTAATTTTTCTGGATTTCCAAAATTTAAACAATTTGTCATTGCTAATGGTTTAATATTATTATCTAATAATTCATGATAGGCATTGTTAATACATTTTTGTATTCCTTTTTCAGGATCATCATAACAACTATATGGATCACTACGAATCAACATGCCTATAGATTTATCTTTATTAGGAATTTGAACTATAGCAACATTTTCATTTATTCCAGAAATTGTATTACCTTGAACTTGATCATCAAACACTTTTTTATATTCTGTTCCTGCAGTTATAGACGAGTCAGTTTGTGCTTTAGCAATTTTTCTTCTATCTACATACATTACATTTTCAATACTTAGACTTTCCAATGGTATGTCACAATGATATATTTCATCTTTTACCACTTGAAACTTTTTAGAATCTGTTAAGAACCCTATCTTTACAAATTCTAAATCCCATTTTCTAAAGATATTTAAAACATCATCATCTACCATATCATCATCAAGAACAAATATCATTCTTTCTTGACTTTCACTAATTAGTATTTCCCAAGGTTCCATGTTTTCTTCACGTAAAGGAATCTTTGAAATGTGTATTAACATTCCCATATTTCCTTTAAGTGCTATTTCTGTTGTGGAACTAGTAAGTCCTGCAGCACCCATATCTTGTGCTGCAATTACTGCACCTGTTTCAAATAGTTCTAATGATGCTTCAATTAACAATTTTTCAAGATATGGATCTCCAACTTGAACTGTAGGTCGTTTAACTTCTTCATCACCAGTAAATTCTTCGCTAGCCATCATTGCACCACCAATGCCGTCTCTACCAGTTTTTGCACCTACATAATACACTGAACCTTTTTTTGATGGTTTACTAGTAAAAACTTTTTTATTAGTGTATCCAACTGCCATGGCATTAACTACAGGATTTTTTTCATAACAATCTGCAAAAGTTATTTCACTTGCAACTGTTGGAACACCAACACAATTTCCATAATAACTTAATCCAGAAATTACACCATCTAAAATTTTATAATTATCTGTAATATTCGGTGTGCCAAAATGTAGATTATTTAAACATGCAATAGGTCTAAATCCCATAGTAAAAACATCTCTCAAGATTCCACCAACACCTGTTGCTGCACCTTGGAATGGTTCTATATAACTTGGATGATTATGTGACTCAACTTTAAATGAAATTTTATCATCATCACCAATATCAATTACTCCTGCATTTTCTCCAGGTCCATATATTACATGTTTATTTTTAGTATATAAATGTTTTAGAAGTGACTTGCTTGATTTATAACTACAATGCTCTGACCACATTGCATCATAAACAGCAAGTTCTGCTTTGGTAGGTTCACGGTTAAGAATCAATCTTACATCATTTTGTTGTTTTTCTGATAACATATTTTAAGTATAATACGTATAACCATTATTATTTAGTTCAACATTTTTAGTCAAAACAATATCATAGTCTTCTAGTTGAGGATTTACTAAGTATTCTTTGACAAAATCCTCTATATCTGCATCATCATCTGTAACAACATAATATATATTACCAGTTTTAGTAGTTTTAATACCACTGTTTTTTGAAACAAATGACATTAATGTGTCACCTTTAATATCTTTGATTCCTTCTTTAAGTTTTACTTTAATTTCATATTTTAACATTTTAAACACCTATATCTGTTCTATATGTCATGCCCTCAAAAGATATTTTTTGAATAGCATCGTATACAGCATGTCTTGCATAAGAAATAGTACTACCCTTTCCAGTTACATACATTACTCTTCCCGATTCAGTAGTGTCATGATTTAAACCTACATGATGAATAGTAACATTTGGATTATTGATAGGTTGAATTGTTATCTTTTTACCTGTTTCATAATCATTTGGATAACCTTTTGAACATAGTGCAACAGTCATCGAAAATCCATCATGAAATTCTGGATCTGCGAGTTCATTAAGACTCCATGGTGGTACAAAATTTTGAGTAGATATTGCTTCAAGATATGGAAATAAATCACTTTTCATATGATGCATTAAAACTTGGCATTCTGGATCACCAAATCTAACATTATATTCTAAAACATATGGTTCATTAAATGCATCTATTATTAAACCAATATACAATATTCCTTTATATGGTATACCTTCTTCTTGCATTCCATTTAAAGTCGGTTTTATAATGGTCTGCTCAATTTTATTTTTAAGTGCATCATTTGAATTATGCATTAGAGGATGTGGAACTATTGCACCCATTCCTCCAGTATTAGGGCCTTTATTTCCTTCTTTAAGTTTTTTATAATCTTTACAATATGGCAATATTTTATAATTTACACCATCACAAAGAACAAAGCAACTTGCTTCTGTTCCTTCAATGAAATCTTCAATTAAAACTTTTTTTGATTGTTCTTGAAATTTATTTAAAAGAAAAGTTTGAGGTATTTGTTTCCATGCCTCCTCTTTAGATTTTGCTATAAAAACACCTTTACCCTCACAGAGACCATCTTCTTTAATTACAACAGGATAATATGGATTTTCTAAATCTAATGGAGAAACACTTATAATTTTATGTGGTCTACTATTGCGATAAATATCAAGATCAATAAATGCCTGATTCATTCCATCTGGATTTTTATTATAAACAAACCATCTTGGAGTGGGTATATTATTTCTCTGCATAAATTGTTTTGCCCACAACTTACTTGTTTCTAATCTTGCAGCAAGTTTTGTTGGACCTACAATTTTAACATTAAGATATTTCTTTGTATATTCATCAACTATACCAAGATTCAGTGGTTTCTCAGGACCAACTACCACAAGATCAGATATTTCATTTTCTGGAGGATCAGTTCCATCATATATTTTTTTGAATGTAACATGCCCTTCTGAAGATAATTTTTTACAAATAGCATCTTCTCTGCCACCATGTCCTATAACATCTATGCTCATAATATCTTTTTATTATTCGCCTAAGGAATAAGGTTCAAAAACTTTATCAGAACGAGAAATATTTTTTTCTCTTTTTTCTAAATCTTTTCCATACCATTCATAATTAAACATTTGAGCATCTTGTTCTTTTTTATTCCTTTCAATAATTATTTTTTCTCTTAAATCCTCATCATTTAATGCTAACATTTGAATTGCAAGGAGTGCTGCATTTGTTGAATTATTCACTCCAACTGTTGCAACTGAAACACCTTTTGGCATTTGTACAATTGATAGCATAGAATCTAAACCACCAGCTAATGAGGTTTTAATAGGAACACCTATTACTGGAATAATAGTTGATGCTGCAATCACACCTGGTAAATGTGCTGCACCTCCTGCTGCTGCAATAATAACCTTCACACCTCTTTTATCTGCATTTACTGCATACTCATGAGTTGCAATTGGATTACGGTGAGCAGATAAAACATTTATATCATATTTTACATCATATTGTATTAATGTTTCACATCCAGATCTTATTGCATCCCAATCTGAAACACTGCCCATTACAATACTTACTAAAGTATTTTTATTTTGATCACTCATTATGTATCCTAATTTTAATCGCAAAAATATTTTGTATATTGACTAACTTTTTTATAATTTTCAATAACTTTATGAATCGGTTCTCCTTCACGATATGCCTGTTTATCCAATTGATTAGATTGAACACCTGCAGGCCATATTCTCCAACTATCATTATCAATAACATCTGTGAGAACTAGTGTTCTATCATCATAATCATACCCAAATTCAACTTTAAGATCAATCAGTTCAATGTTTACACCGCTCCATTTATTTTCTAATAACATGAAAATACTTTTCATATAATCAGATATTAACATAAATTCTTGAACTGTTATAGGTGAATTGCCACTATATAATTTTTTGCTAGTTTTATGACTGAACTCTTCTTTTGCTGGATATAAATCAAATGTAAATCCATCTTTTGATGTGTAATCTTCACCATTTTGTCTCCACTGGTCGAAATTCCATATTAGTAATGGATCAGTATACACAGGTTGAGTCCAGAAACCATCTTTTAAATATAATCCTCTTGCTTCATCTTCTGATACTAACTTTTGCTTATCATTAATTGTTACTAAAGATTTTTTATGAAAAAATTCTAAAATAGGCACAGCAAATCTTTCTCCATTTTCTTGATTTGGGTGCCTTTTTAAGAAGGATCCAAATGCCTTTCTTCGAATTACAAATTCGATCGGTATAGGATCAGTTCTTTTTGCTAAGAAAGCATTATTAGATAGTTGTCGGAGGAATGAAACAGGAATTTTGTTTTGGCGTAAAAACTTAAATACATTACAAGTTTGATGTGTTTTATCATACGATAGATCTGCTTCAATTTGTTTTGCACCATCATTTGCTGTTAGTACATCTTTTGTTTCAATTTTTACAATATTATCGTATTTGATGTGGGGATCATCATATGTAGTAATAATTTTAGTTTTGCCTTCAATTATTTTTTGTTCACGCATAAAGTATTTATTGTGTAAGGAGGTTAATTAAAATCCACCAACCATTGCGACTGCCATAGTAGTAGAAAACAAACCTAGTCCAAGAAATGCTATTACAATATCGTTATAGTTCATAACTATCCTTAATATTTATAATTGTGCAAGAAAACTCTATTCTACATTAAATAGAGAAAAAAGTCAAGCTTTTTTTATGTATTCACTATAGTTAATTTATAATTGAACACATCAGGATCTTCTCTTAATAATTCATCAAATTCAATTCGTGCACCCATACATTCTGCATATGTATTAAATCTGTACTCTACAGTGTCAAATGAATATTCGTCATCTACTTGTAGAAGGATGACTAGCATCCATTTTTTCATCTTTAAAATACCTCAAAAGAAAAGGTCCAAAATAGTATTCAATATATCTTTGGACGAATTTAGAGTTCAAAGAATTTTGAATTCTTTTTTCTATTTTAAATTTCCATTCTCCTGTATAACATATATCAATATATGGTTTTTTGCACAAGACTTTTATATTCATATTTCATCAATGAAAAGGTAAAGTAAAAAGTATACTTTACCTTTATTAATTTAAAATGTCAAGCGATTTTTTTAAAATTATCTAAAAATTTTTTAGTTCGATCCATGTATAATCGATCATAATATTTAGTTTCTTCATAATTTTCCGTTAAATTTAATTTCCTTTCATTTCCTTGCCGTTGGAAGTTCATCTTTTTAACTCTTAATTTTAATTTCGAGGACATGAATACTCCTATTGAGGGTGAATGGATATAACAAAAATGTATTGGCGTTTCTCCTTATACTGATTGATTTGTTGCTGGACCACCATCATTAAGAGCAGTTCCTCCTGGACCAGTTCCCACTGATGGATATGCTTCTTGGACATCATCTTTAACCATCAACAGATGGCAACTATGAGTATTTTTTTGTCCAAGAAATACGAAAGAGTGATGTAACTTTTTAATTAAATATCTTCCTGATAAGTGGTTATTTAATCTATCATCTGTTACATTCGTTCCTGACGGAAAATTAATTTCTAGTAAATCACCTGCTTGTATATTTGTTCTTCCTATCATTTCAAGTCTTAATCTAAAACCCTTTTCAAGTTGATACAATCTAGATCTTCTTCTCATGCACCATTTGTCTACATTATTACCTTCATATGGATTGCTATAATCCGAATGTGTTGAACCTTCTAATTCATAAAAATTTTTATCTTTAACACCATCAAGAATAGTGCTTTGAACAAATTGTATTGATTCTGGAAAATCAGATATACGTTTATCTCCAAATTCTTTTGCTTCAGATACTAGTGAATTAGGTTCACCATAAACTGCATTTTCTTGAGCATGTTTATCTTTTGAAAATTCATCTAGATAGTTATATTCTATTTTCTTTCTTCCTTTTGAATACCAGTCATATATGATTATGTTTGACGAATACATTCCCATTCTTGTATTCAATAGACTGTCTTGTGTATTGTCTATCTCATAATCAACAATATTCTCTAATTCTGATATTAAATCTTTATCACTATTTTCATCTAAAAATGATGCAACATGTTCATCTAATTTTGCTTTAACAGTTTCTTGATTAAATAAATTATCAACACTTCTAAAATGATAACCAAAACAAGTTTCATAGAAAAGATATGTAGGTGCTAATCCATTTGTTGATGACAAACATCTTTGTGCAATCATATTAATTGCAGAAAATGGTCTCATATTTGGCACCACAAATTTATAATTATTAGGAGTTTCTTCAAAAAACAACTTTTTCTTTGAATTTAAAATTGTTGGAGATCTTACAATTTTTTTAATAATATTTGATGGTTCACCCTCATATGATTTTGAGACTCTCAATCTATTATTCATATAAACATCTTGAGTAGTAAATGAGAGGACTATTGATCGAGTAGTATCATTAATATCAGATACAGAAAGCACTTGGTTAATATACAAAAAGTTTTCAGTAAAATCTATAACAGTTTCTTCGGTTGGAGATTCTTGCGGTGTTAATACTTTAAGTATTAACCTTTCTTGTCCTATCAATGGAGCATTATAAACTAAATTAAGAGTATCAACTAATGCAATAGTACCTGTAATTGCATTAGCACCAATGTCCTCATATATATCGATTGCTGAAACCATTTCAATTATGTCAATTGTGGTTCCATTTACGCAGGATATTTCAGCGATTTCTAGATCAAAATCACCAGAATATTGAATGGTATTTCTTGCCATTTTATGCTCGATAAACTAAGTTATTCAATTCTCTTTTAATTTGATCAACATATTCGGGTCTTATTAATCTTATCCTAGATATTTTATTTTGAATATTACTTTCATAATTATAATTAGTCACTGCAGTTGCATTAGGATAATCTGTATTATTTGGTATTTCTAATGTTTTAGTAGTGTCACCTGATGACTGTGTTATCTCATAGTGATGTATTGCATTAATATCATCATATTTATCTTTGACAAATTGTTCAAATCTAGGAATTGACATGGGCCACTGAGTATAAACATCAACAATGTCATTTGTTAACAATATTATCCAATGCAATTTAGCATCTTGGTAATAATAATGAGCAACAATTTCTGGTGTATCACCATCTTGAACATCATAAAAATCAAATGCAACAATATTTTCTTTTACTAATTTATTAAATCTAACTCTTTTTGTTAAATTTGTCATTGAATAAAATTGACCATCACCTTTAATATCATAATTTATCTTTGAAAAACTATTAAAATACATTAAAAACCACTCTCTATTCTTGTGCCAGTTATCATTTCTAATTCTTGGAAAGTTACTGTCATTGATGTTTCAACTGGTGATCCACCAGAATAAAATTGAGGTCTAGCACCTCCATATGTAACACTACAAGAAGTGCAAACTGATGGACCAATTTTAGGTAAATAATTACCCTGATTAGGTTTAAATTCTATTTCAAATGTAGAGGGCACTATCATTGTTTTTCCAGATTCAGATACACCATCAAAATTTGGTGCCATATTTGATCTAAATTTTTTAACAATTTTTTTTATTTCAATTGCTTCACTCTCAGATTTTGGTATCATTTTGAAATCAAATGTAAATGATCTTCTATCTATATTATCAAAAATCAATTCTGTTCTATTGTTTACAACCTTACCTGAACTAATTTGTCCTATGTCTGCTAGTGATTTTGCTTCTGCACTACCAGATTTTAATCCTTGAACAAGTGCCTCTGATCCTGCTGCTGCTAATGAGGAGAAATCTAGTCCATCTAATCCACTGCCTCCAGATGTTGCTTTCATAACTGAAGCAAGAAGTCCTAATTCTGCAGATTGATAAGATGCATTTTGTATATTTGATATTGAAGCAGGCATATAAAGAGCAATAAACTCTGGATCTTTTACAAAAGGTCTGCTTAAATATGTATTTTTTGAATTACCTGTTCCAGCAACAAAATTTATTTTTGGAGTTGTTGTAGGTGCAGTTTTCAAGATTTTAAATAAAACATAATATTTGGATTTATCAGTTCCCAAATCACTGGGAAATTGAATAGAGGCATCAGTCCTACCTCTTTGTGTTAGTCTTTTTAATGCTTGTGATGCCACTTTTCTAAATATCCTTATACAACAAGTATTATCATTATTTATATGGCATACAAAGGAAAATACATACCAGTAAACAAGAAAAAATATTACGGAGATTTAAATAAAATTACCTACAGATCATTATGGGAAAGACAATTTATGGTTTATTGTGATATGAATGAATCAATTATATCTTGGGGATCCGAAGAAATTATTATACCATATAGATCACCATTAGATAATAGAATACATAAATACTATCCAGATTTTATTATTAAAGTAAAACAAAAAGATGGATCTACAAAAAATATGTTAATTGAAATAAAACCTAAAGCACAATGCTCGCCACCTAAAATGGGCAAAAGAAAGACTAAAAATTATTTAAAAGAAGTAAGAACATGGGGTGTAAATGAAGCAAAATGGAAAGCAGCAATTGAATGGTGTAACGATCGTAAAATGGAATTTAAAATAATTACAGAAAATGAATTAGGTTTACAGAATAAATAATAATATGGCAGAAAACTATTTCAATTCAATTCTAGAACAAAAAGGTGGACAAGAGAGATCGTATAATTGGTTTCAAAGAAAAATACGACAATTCGGAATACCATCACAAAAAAGATTAGTGGAAACTGGTGATGCTAGTTTTGACTTGCAGGTCGGTAATATGAACTTTTTTATTTATGATCCTAAGCATAAAGAAACACTACCATATTATGACAGATTCCCTTTAATTATTCCCATTGATGAGAGCAATAAATATTTTCTAGGATTAAATTTTCATTACGTATCAATACCATTTCGTATTGCAATAATTGAAAAGTTATTAAAATTTAATGTAGAATCTAGAGGCGTGAGAAGAATATTAGTTGAATGGAATCAAATAAAAAACATTAAAGAGATAAAACCTACCATAAAAAAATATTTAAAATCACATGTCCGTTCACCATTTGTTAAAATAACAGATGAGGAATATCCCATTGCGTTAATGTTACCTGTGCAAGATTTTAAAAAGGCAACTAGGAACAAAGTCTATTATGATTCAAGAAGGATAATATATGGCAGTTGAACAATCATTTTTTAAAAATAATGATTTTTTTGCTTCAGTAAGTAAATTTGGAGTATCGAGACCAAATAGATTTGAGGTTAAAATATTTTCTGCAGGTGATATATCATCATCTGGTAATGCTGATGATGCAATGGTATCATTAAGATGTCAATCTATTGAACTACCAGGAAGGAATATAGAAACAAATCCAAATGATAATGTTTATGGTCCAGTATACGAAGTTGCTAGAGGATTAGTACTAGCAGGAACCATATCAATGTCCTTTTTGTTAGACAAAAAATTAGATGTAAAAAGATATTTTGACGAATGGCAGAAGAAAATGTATGATACAAATACATATGATATGGAATATTATGTAGATTACGTAAGAGACATGAATATATTACAATTAACATCAACAAATGAAGTTGTTTATAATTGTAAAGTTTTAGAGGTATATCCAAAAACAATTGATTTAATAAATTTAAATAATGATTCGAGAAGTGAAACATCTATGCTAAATGTAACCATGGCGTATAGAGATTGGGAAGAAGTTTAATATTATAAAGGAGAATAATGACTTTACCATCATTGACAGTTAGTAAATATGAATTGACAGTACCATCTACTGAACAAGTTGTAGAATACAGACCGTTTTTAGTAAAAGAAGAAAAAATATTATTATTAGCACAACAATCAGGTGACGAAAAAGATGTTATAAAAGCAGTTGAAAATATCATTCATGAATGTACATTTAAAAAAATTGATGCAAAGAAACTGCCTATTTTTGATTTAGAGTATATTTTTGTTCAATTAAGATCAAAATCTATTGGCGAAATATCAACCATCAATGTGACATGTCCAGATGATGGTGAGACTAAGATTGAATTAGATATTAATCTTGAAGATGTAATTTGTGAAAAATCAGAGAATTATACTAACAAGATTGAATTGACAGACAAAATTGGCGTTATAATGTCTCATCCTAGAATTAGCACAATCTCTAGTATTGATACATCAGATGCTAGTTCTGGGTTTGAGATTATAAAAAATTGTATTTCACAAATATATGATGAAGAGCAGGTATATGATAGAAGTGACATGACAAAAAAAGAATTGGATGATTTCGTCAATTCTATGAGTCATCAACAATTTATGAAGTTACAAGAATTTTTTGAAAACATGCCAAGAGTTAGATATAAAACTAAAGTAAAAAATCCAAAAACTGGCGTAAAAAGTGATCTTGTAATTGAAGGACTACAAAATTTTTTCTAATATGTCTCTCTCACAATAGTTTAGAAAACTATTTTAGATTAAATTTCTCACTAATGTTACATCATAATTATTCATTAAATGAGATAGAAATGATGTTGCCGTGGGAGAGAGAAATATATGTAGGATTACTTTTACAACATGTTGAAGATGAAAACTTAAAAAGAAAACAAGAAAAAGCAAATCTACGTTAAAGAGGATAATAAATTGCCCAAATCATTGCAAAATTATATAAAACAGTATGATTTAAATAATGATGGTACTATAACTGATGAAGAAATGAAAAGAGCTACAGAAATACTTGAACTTGAACTAAGAGAAGAGAAAGCAGAGGCACAAAAACGTATGTCTTGGGTTTCTATTCTTAGTATGGTTTTATTTACTGCTATATTATTCACACCTATTGTATCTGAATCTAGAGTATCCGCACTGGGTGATTTACTTGGATTATTTTACCTAGGACAAGCATCAATTGTTGGATTTTATTTTGGCGCACAAGCATACATGTCGAGGAAGTAATTAAATGGCAATAGCAGACGATCAAAAAAACTTTAGAAAACTGTTAGAAGAAATAAGAGAAACTAATCGAGAGATGCGTAGAGCAACTACGAATAATGATAATCTAGTTGCTGTAATGGATATTGTTCGCAATGATTTTGATGATCTTGTTGGAAGTGTAAAAGGATTAGCAGGTGATATATCTAGTGCAGTTCCTGGATTAAGATCTGTATTTGGAATTGGAAAATTTTTTGGTGGAAAAATTGCTGAAAAATTTGTTCAGAAGAAGGAAGAAAAACAGATTGCAAAATCTCTTGACATGTCTGTTGAAGAATATAGAAAAAGTAGAAAGGAAGAAAGTAAAAGAAAGTCTGCTGAAGAAGCACAAGCAAAACAATTAGAATTAATTGAAAAAAGTTTAGAAGCAATCGGTAGAGATGGAAGAAATGATGCCTCCTTTAGAGATGCTGCGAAAAAGCAAGGTATAAGTGAAGAGGCAATTAATAAGTTTTTAGAAACAAGTGAAAAAAATAATGAAGAATTAAAAACACCAATTGAAAATATTCCATCAGCAATTGCAGAGGGTGTTGCTAATTCACTTTCACTTAAACAAGAAAGTAGTAGTGGTGGCGCTGAGGTTGAAAAATTAAAAGAGCAGCAATCTATTGAATTTCAAAAAATAGATTTACTATCAAGTATTGATGCAAATATTGCTAGTTTAATAGGTGTTACAAAAGATGTAAACAAAAAAGAAGAAAAGGGATTTCTCTCTAAAATAACAGATGGATTATTAGCAGGTTTAGGTGGACTACTAACTGGTGGTGCATTATTTGGTGGAGGTGGCGCTGCAGCTGCAGCAGCATCCTCGACAGCAGCAGGTGCAGGTGCAAAGGGATTAGCAACTAAAATAGCAACTGGTGTCACTGATGGTTTAAAAACACTATCAACAAAAATTAATACTGGTGTTACTGGTGGTTTAAAAACACTATCAACTAATGTATCAACTGGTATTGGAAACGGGTTAAAAGGACTATCATCTAAAATAAGCACAGGTGTATCAACTGGTGTTAAAAATGTTCCTGCACTTAAAAATGTTACACAAGGTATTGGAAGTGCAGCAAAAGGTGTTGGAAGCGCAGCAAAAGGTGGCATAGAAACAGTAGGAAAATTTGCAAAAACGGTTCCATTAGGACAAGTTAGTAAAGCATTACCAATAGCAGGATTAGTAGTAGGTCTTGCAGAAGCAATTTACGATGGATTTGTTGGTTGGACAAAATCTGGAGACTGGGAGGTCTCAAAGATAGCAGGTGCTATAGGTGGATTCTTTGGTGGCGAAGGTTCTGGTGGATTATTTAATGCACTTAAGAACGCAGGTAAATTTGCAGGTATTGGCGCTGGAGTTGGATTGGCATTTGGACCTGCTGGTGTAATTGCAGGAGGTCTAGCAGGTGCTGCTATTGGTGGAATTCTTGGATTTATAGGTGCTGAAAGTATAGCACAAAGCATGGACGGAATTGGAGAATTTTTTAGTAAACAATTTAATAATTTAATTGTTGCTCCAATTAAAGGTGTTTGGGAGGCAGTTGCACCTGATTGGATGAGAGAAATAAAATTTGAATGGAAAGATCTTCTTCCTCCTGCTTTAATTAGTTTATTTAATGGTGATTACTTTACCGTTGAATGGGCAGCATTTAGTTGGTATGATTTATTTCCAAAATTCTTAGTCGACTTTTTTACTGGGACCACCAAAAAACTTGAACAAGAATCATGGAGTTGGACAGACTTATTTCCTAAATTTTTGGTTGATGCATTTAATAATGTAGTTGAAGGAATTAAAGTAACTTCTTGGAGTTGGACAGATTTATTACCTCCATTTTTACAAAAATATTTTGCAGGACAATATGCAGTTGGTGAAGATGAATTTGAATGGAAAGATTTAGTACCACCATTTATTATTAAGGCAATTGAAATAGGACAAAGTGCATTCAGTGGTATTGAATTCTCATGGAGAAGTTTACTTCCAGGATTTATTGTTAAAGTTATTGACGCTGCATCAGATACATTATCAAATATGACTTGGTCATGGAAATCTATATTACCTAACTTTCTTGTTAAAATTATTGATGGTGAGGTTATTGAAGGTAAAGATAAAGAATTTGAATGGAGAGATTTAATTCCAGGATTTATTACAAAAATTGTTGATGGATTTAAAGAAGCAAATCCAGATTTTACATGGCAGAATTTACTACCAACATGGATGGTAGGTGCATGGGATTCAGCAATGAAACTTGTAAGTGCTGAATCATTTGAATGGAAAAATTTGCTTCCAGAATGGATGACAGGTGCATGGGATGCCACTAAAAAAGTAGCAACTGAAGGATTTGATTGGCAAAATATATTACCTAATTGGATGGTAGGTGCATGGGACTCAACCAAAGGACTAGCATCTCAGGTAAGCGAATTCGATTGGAGAAGTCTATTACCTCAATTTATACAGAACCTATTTCCTAGTTTGACATCTGAACAACTTACTATCAAAGATGGATTAACATTTGATTGGAGAAGTTTATTACCACAGTTTATTCAAGATTTATTTCCGAGTCTAACAGGTGCACCACTTACTATTGCAAAAGGTCTAGAAACTGTAGGAAGTTTTGCATGGACTTCTTTGTTACCAAAATTTTTACAAAATATTATTTCTGGCGAACCAATTGTTGATGCAGAAAAAGGATTTGATTGGAAAGATTTATTACCGCAATTTATAAGAGACATACTAGGTGATGAAAAGGTTGAAGTTGTTGGAGGATTAACTGTTGGATGGTGGAAGACACTACTACCTAATTTTATTACAAACATAATTGATGGTAAACCTATATTTGGCGCAGAGGATGCTGAAGGTAATTTACAAGCAGGATGGTGGAAGACACTACTACCTAATTTTATTACAAACATAATTGATGGTAAAAGTCCATTTGCAACAATGACTGAAGGACTAGAAACAGGATGGTGGAAAGCATTACTTCCAGACTTTATTGTCAATTTAATTGATAATAAAGAAGAAAAAGAATCTGAATCAATACTAAGTGAAGGTTGGTGGAAAGCACTACTTCCTAACTTTATTGTCAATTTAATAGATGGTGATGGCGAAACGAAAGAAACAGCAACATTAAATACAGGATGGTGGAAAGCACTACTTCCTAACTTTATTGTCAATTTAATAGATGGTGATGGCGAAACGAAAGAAACAGCAACATTAAATACAGGATGGTGGAAAGCACTTTTACCTGATTTTATTGTAAATCTAATTGGTGATAAAAAAGAAACTGAAGAGAAGAAAGAAACTCTTGAATCAGGATGGTGGAAGGCACTGTTACCAGCATGGGCAGTTAGTATAATAAATGGTGAATCACCATTTGCAAATCCATTTGATGAATTAGACTCTGGATGGTGGAAAGCATTGTTGCCTGATTGGGTAGTATCATTTTTAGGTGGTGATGAAGAGTCAGAACCAGTTGAAAGACTTCCATCAGCAACTGAATCCTACGAACAAATTAAAAATAATGTAATTGCAGCACTTCCAAAAATACCTACAGTTGAGGAACTTAAAAATTCATTACCTGATATTAGTGGTAAACTTTTGGGTTACTTTGATAATCTTGAATTGCCTTCATGGGAAGATATTAAAAGCACATTCCCATCACTATCAGATATAACAAGCAAAGTTACATCTGGATTCTCATCAATATTTAGTTTCGGTGATGACGAAGCAGAAACACCATCTATGTCAACGATGGCACCAGACATGTCTGAAGAAGAGATAAAAGCAGTAATGGCAGACATGAACCCTATGAACAAAATCGCCAATTTCGCAAAGAAGGTTGGTAATATATTTAACGAAATATTCGATACATCAAAAATAAAACAATTTATTATTGATTATATTCCGTTTGCAAATTTATTAATGGGTGGTGGTGAAAAGAAAGAAGATGATGAATTGAAACCTGCTGGTGTAAATGATATTATTTCTGCATTATTTGGCACAACAAATCTTACTGATTTCTTAGTAAAAACATTCTCAGATATTGTTGATGAATTACTTGTTTTATTGGATACTCTTGCAGGTGATGTTCTTGGACCAGCATATACATCACAAAAAGAGAAGGAAGAAGAATTTGTAGAACAAATACAATCTAAAGATGATACGTTTGGTGGGAGCACTGATGAAGAATTGCGTGCAAAGGCAACAGAATTAGGTTATTCTGAAGAACAGTTCCAGATGTTGATGAAACAATTTGCACCAGTTGAAGGAAAGGCATCAGGAGGTAGAATTGATAAAGGGCAAACTTACTTAGTAGGTGAAGAAGGTCCAGAGTTAATAACTTCAACTCAGCAAAATCAACAAGTAATAAATGCGAACAATACCAATGCTATACTTGAAAAGTTGGTGACAGCAACATCAGCAAGGACTCGAATGTTAGAGCAGGGATCTAACAACATGGCAAATACCAGTCCTGTAGTGGTCAATAACGTAGATAACAGTGTTAGAAATAATGGAGGCGGAAAGAGTAACGTAATTCCAATACCAAAACCAGTAAACAATCCTAACACTGATCTACTAGCAGCAGTTGCTGCCACCTTTTAATCACTCGTTAGCAAGTTTTTGAAAATAACTCATTGCATTCTCTTCATCATCTTCTTGAGAGAATGGAACATTTTCCATTTTAGACGGGGATGACGGAAAGGGTGGTGTATACTCTTCATCATCATCCAACACTTCTGCAATAGGTTTAGATGCTGTTTGTGTTCCAGTCAAAACAGTATCTAGTCTCTTTTTAAGTTCTTCATAACTTTTAAAGTTAGAATCTGAAAGAAACTCTGACAATGCATACAACTTAGAAATGACACTCTCTATCTTTTCATCATTTCCAATCTTAGATGATTTATCAAATTCACTTTTATCGTAGTTCCAATAACCATCTACTTTACGAATCTTTAATTTAAAGTTTGCACCCTCCCATGGATCAAATGGATTAATTGGTTCTTCATCCTCAAATTGAGGTTGCATTGCCTCCATAATCTTATCAAAGATTTTCTTGCCATACTTATACAGCATGACTTTACCTTCATTTTCTGGATTACTAGAATCAGAAACAACCAAAATGTTGCTATAATATTGCAATTTACGTTTCTGCTTTCTTGCAATTTCTTTATCAGATTCAATACCTGAGTTCCATAATTGAGAGTTATGCTCACTCACTGGATCTTTCTGATTCAGTGTTGTCAAAGAATTCTCAATATACCACATTCCTGTTGGACCCTGAAAAGCATGATTCCAAACACGAACCCAAGGAAGTTGTCCTTCATTTGCAGGCAAAAATCTAATTACAGCATATCCGTTTCCAGATTTATCAACATTTGGTCTCCATAGTCTATCATCTACATATGAAGTTTTTTCGGCAGGTGCCTCTTCTTTTGCAACTTGTGCTAAAAGTTTGTCGAGTGCATTGTTTTTTCGAAGTGCTGTTATATTTGACATTTTATTCTCCGTATATTGTCGTATGTTTAATTATTTCAAAAAATTCATAATATAAAGTATTTATATTCTACTGAATAGTAGGATATTTGTCAAGTTTTAAATGCAAATCATCAAAAGTTAAATAGTCTACATTATCATATTTTGACCATTCTTCAATCTCATCTGCATTTTTAGATACATGATAAAAAACTATGTTAGGATAAGTTTTAAAGTTTTCAATGTGCTGATTTTTCCAGTTTACTGATGGAGTCTCACTAGAATCTTGAGGAACATAATTTCTTGTTCCTTTGTATACATTATTAACTCTCCCTGTTGAAGTAAACATATCAAATCCGATTAAATATACTTCAGATACATCATTATCTTCTACCATTAATCTAGATGCAATTGGTCCAGCACTCCATCCAGAATAATTTTCTGGTATTATCCTAACATTATCTTCATCATCAACCCATGTGATCCACATGTGGTGATTACCTAATTTTTGCCTTACATCTTCGTCATCAAAAGGTTCATTTTTTTCTAAATGAATTTGTTTTATTTGATTAAACACTCTCATAATCTGATTAGGATCTGTTCCATTCATTACAAAATTTATGAAGTGACTTTTATCATTTTCTGACTTTAAAGACTCATGCCATCCCTCAAACATATTATCATTTACAAGTGAATCATATGCATATTCTGGAAGTCTTGACCAACTTCTAAAATAACAAGTATGTTTATAAATGTAACCTGTTGATGCTATTTCATGCATCATTCCTCCATCAACTGCAATCAATGCATCAGGAGTAAAATCACGGTAAAGTGCATTACAACCATACACTTTACCTTTTGTTTTTAAAAGATTTAGATTTATATTAGATAATCTAGATTCACCATTTCCTATTACAAACATTTTATCCTGTTATACTTCTATCAAAATTGTACATTAGTGGGAAGATATTTGTAATAATTTTACCACATTCTTTTGCAATATCCATGTGTTCTTTTTGAGTACCATTTTCAGATCTCAAATCAACATAATGAATCCATGATCTAATTGTACCATTCATCATTAATGTTGATTTAGTTAATCCCTCTGGAAGAACTGCTCTTGCTTGTTCTTTTGCAATTCCTACATCAATTGCCCAGTCATAAACTTTTTTAGTTTTGTAGATAACTTCTCTCTGTTTTGCCATCCATTCCTTATGAATGGCATCAACCTCCCAATGATCTTTTTTATCTGGATAAGCAATAGAATTCTGCCTATTCTTTGGATCTTGAAATCTGCATTCTCTTACATCAAATGTATCTTCTTGATCTTGAGGATTTGCATATCTTTGACTAAACTCTTGAAAAGAGAAACTTCTATGCCTTACAATTTGATGAGCAATATCACGTGTTGTTTCTATTTCTAGGCAAGCACTAGCCATCTCGAATGGTGACCAATGTTTGTGTTTGATAAGGTAGCGTAGGAGCCTTTCGGACGTTTCGGTGTTGTATTGGTTCGAGGGATTCGATACACGGGCACAATACGCAATGAGATCTTGGACATCTTCTAATCCCTCTTGTTTATAATCTTCGTTAGGTTTGCTATAACTCAGAAGTTTTACTTTCATCTTTTTACGAAATTCCTACGATGATTGTGATTGGATTGACGATATGCCATAACTTTCTGATGAGAAAGTTCTTTTAATCTCTGATTCAAATCACTTTCCCTTCTTTGTAGCTCTGCGCAATCATATTCTAATTGCTTAATACGATGATGTAAATTATCACACTTTGATTTGAAAAAATCTTTTTCACGTGTTAATTCATCTATCGTTTTTTTACTATCATTAGTCAACTTTGCCATATTTCCTTTATAGCATATTTCTAAGTAAGGTTTTACACTTTTGTATATCAATAGAAACAAAAGTGCAATATTTAATAATTAAATTACGTTTCTCTGACCATATATATTCTTCAATTATGTCACGATCAAATTGATCTACATAATTAAATATTTTATTCAGAATAACCATTGTTTCTAATCGTAATTTATTACCAAGATATTTTTTAAATAATAATGGATGCTGTCCTGATTTACATACAAAAATGGAATCAAAATTATTACAATCAATTGATTCATCAAGAATGAAATTCTCCATATCGTTACGAAAAATGTAAGACAAACTTTGTTGAGTCTTTTTCCATTCTAAATACTCTTGTTCATTAAAATCACCAATCCATTTTTTAGGATTTTGTATTAAATTAGCAACAAGAAAATTAATTGTTTCATCTTTATACTTATTTCCTATTTTTTGGAAAAAGAATTTATCATTACGTTTTAAAAAGTTTTCTTTTTTAGCAGAGGTTTTACCTTGATATTTGTCAAAGTCATAAGTTTCGCTAGTAAAATGTAATTTTAATCCAAGATAATTCTTATAAGTATTCCAACTATCCATAGGTAACATTATACCTCTTTTTAGAGAAATGTCAAGATTTTAAACAGGTAATTGGGTGACTTTAGGTAAAAGATTGAGTTTCATTGCGTCTGCTTCAATCTTTTCTTTGAGAGGTTTTGTAATTAAAGATGCAACAGTTTCAGGTTCTATTTTCTTTTCAGAACAATACTCTAATACTGCATCTAGATGAGACAATCCAGTTTTTTTAACAAAAAGTTCAATTTCAATAGAAAATTTTTTCGAACTCATAACTTGAAATTCTTCAAATAACATTTTATACTCCTGCTGATAATGTAAATATTGCTTTAACATCTAATTCTTTAACAGGATTTCTTGCAAAAACACACCATTTTATTAGTTCTCTATCAGTAATATTTTTAGAGAAATCTCTGAAACTTCTTCCTGTTGTATAAACATCATCAGCAATTAACAATGGATGATTCATATTATGTGTGCTATATTCATCTAATGCTTTTGCAAACTTTACTCCACCTCTTGGTATACCTAAAACTTCACCCCAAGGTCTGGACTCATACTCTCTAACAATTTTTGCAAATGTTTTCCATTCTTCTTCACTGATTGCATCACATTCTATTTTCCATGTAAGATGTAATCCTGAGTGACTTATAAAATCAACACTTTGAAATAAATCTATTTTATTCATATATAAGATTTGTAATTATTGGGCAATCCCACTCAGTGTCCGATCGCAGACACCTCAAGCATGGGATTGCTCGCAGACTCATTGTCATCATTAGTGTCTGATCGCAGACACCTAGACCTACCCTGAGTCTGGGGCGTATTATTTTTTCTCAGTTATAAACTGATAAAATTCGTTTGCTGTTTTTACAACTTCTTGGGGTTGGTACATTTTAGGAATATATTCAGCAAGAAATTGTTCTTGACTTTTTCCTGCTTCTTTCCACATTTCCATTGAAGTTTTTGTTGCAGCAACAGTCATGTCATACTGTTTATCCAACATTTCTTTTGCCATTTTTAGCGTCTCCAATCGAATTTCAAAAGGATTTTTATTTACTTCTGCCATAACTTATCCTTTAGTTTGCGAAAGATAGTTTTTTTGTTTGCATTTCTTTTTTCTAAATAAGAACTATATGCCCATTCCCAATCATTTTTATACTCACTCATAAAATATGATAATGCTTCACGCCTTTGTTGCGTATTACTCATATTAATTTTTCCTTATTGTGTGATGTGTGTGTTAAATGATACTTAATTTGCTTCTAAGTATTCTAGAACTTTGTCTGGTGTAGATTCAATATAAGGATCATCATCTAAACTCTGATTGTTAAGACCAGGCTCAACAAACATTTTCTCTACTTTCTTGTTATCTACCACCATTGCGTATCTCCATGATCGATAACCAAATCCTTGACGTGGTTTATAAACCAACATGTTCATGTCTCTGGTAAACATTCCAGTTCCATCTGGAATCATTTCTACTTTTTCAATTCCAAGACTTTCTGCCCATGCATTCATCACAAAAGAATCATTCACTGACATGCAATAAACATTTGTACAACCAAGTTCAATAAATTGATCATACATTTTTTCATATGCAGGAAGTTGTTTACTACTGCACACTGGTGTAAATGCTCCTGGAAGTGATACTACAACAACTTTTTTATCTTTGAAGTAGTCATCTGTAGAAGCATCATGCCAATCTGGACCAATTCTAATTTTAAATACATTATCTGGTACAATCATTTTTTCTCCATTTATAAAGTTTCTAAGTGAGTTTTCAATTCATCCAATCCACCTACATATTTTCCTTTTACAAAAAATTGTGGAACATCCATTGACTTTGTTTCAGCCATAAGTGCGCCAAACAATTGCTTATCACAAGTAACTGTTGCAAATCTGATACCACGTTCACGCATCAGTTCAGAACCTTCTTCGCATTTTTCACATGCTGGATAAGCTTCATGTCTAAAAACCACGGAACCTTTCAGTTCTAATTGCATAAATCAATTTCTCCATTATAGTAAAAGTAGTGTGGCAATTCTGTTTCTAGGTTTGCCACAGACCCAACTACATCATGCTGCTATTGCAACCTGTGCAGAAGTATAATCGCTATTATTTGCAATTATAAGATTGATGTTGGTCATCACCCTATTTGCTCTCTTTGTTATTTTCTTCTTTAGTCGATTCCTAATACACCCCCCAACATTATACATTTCTATATAATCTTGGTGGAGGTGGTCGGATTTGCACCGACGTCCTAAAAAATATGTTCACATGTCAACAAGCAAATTCTTTTAATTGTTCATTTGCAGATTGTTTTCTTTTGAGAGTTTTAATATCCCATCTTCCATCTTTGCAATTCATATTACCTTTCCATCTATGTGTTGTACATATTGTACATTTTACTGTTCTTTTAGATGATTTTTTCATAAAAAATCTTCTTTCTTTGGAGGTAATATACCTAACTGTTCAAATATATCTTCTTCTGTTTCATTGTCTGTATTGTTATCTGAAGGTTCAAATGTTCTTTCTTCGTCTTCAAGAGCAGAAAAATTATTCCCAGAAGCAAGTAAACATACATAATTCGGATTGTAAAATTCAAATATGGTAAATGTTTTATCATCTTTATTATAAGAAATTACAATTTTTGCGGGAACTTGTCCTTGTCCAGATCTAAGAACTGCATCACCATTTAGAATGGGATATTCATTTTTATTTGATGCAATATTAACAGCTGTGTTAAAGTCTGTACATAAA
>VTLG01000876.1_pt1 | contig 27000 bp, 49 predicted proteins | sample 4694571 | NCBI WGS metagenome assembly VTLG01 (sample SAMN12604809, study PRJNA352737) | marine metagenome | biome: ENVO:00000447; feature: ENVO:00000209|ENVO:00000569|ENVO:01000036; material: ENVO:00002151; isolation source: viral sequences binned using virsorter ...
TAAAGTGTTTAGGGTAGTATTTGTCGCCACCCCAGTTTACTTTCAGTTTATTTGTGCCTTGATTTTTACTCATACGCATCATCTTCTGCTAGTGCTTTGTGTGTATCTATGTATTCTTGCACTTTGTATAAGTGTTCTTCATACTCATACGCACCATCTAATGTATCATAAGCATACTGTATGCCTTCTACAATCATTTGCTTAGAAACATTACTATATTTTTCGTCATATAGCTTAAGGTGTTCCTCTACTTCTTGTAAGTCTAGCACACCATAGATTTTACACTCGTAAAACTTTTCTACTGCGTTTAGCACTTCCCATAAATTATGGGTATGAAAAAACAGCAAGCCGTCATCGCTGTCGACTTGCTGTATATTATTATCTGCCACTTGTGCCTCCACTTACTATTCTGACTGTGCCTACTACACTAGGTGTTTGTACTTCGCCGTCTAGTCCTCCTTTGTGCTTTCTGAACTCGCCTTTCCAGTAATTACACTTGTTTCTGCGTGTAATTTCTTTGCGAATTAACTTGCCTTCAGGTGTTTGCTCGTGGCGTCTATCTTCCAACTCAATGCTATCGAGTTGCATAATTGCTAAGTATTGTGAATTAACTTGTGCCATGATATTTCTCCTTAATATTTTATTTTTATACATCTATTATATCACGCGACAAGGGTGTTGTCAAGAACTATTTTAAGTTTAGCTTCAGAATTTTGATGTCTAACTTGGTTAGGCAAAAAGAAAGGCAGATATGAAATCTGCCTCACTTACTAGCATATTGCAATTCTGCTAGGGAATTTAAGGTATTGCCTTCCTCATAGTATGCCTACTATAATTTTTAGATACTTAGTATGCCTACTAAGGTTTCCCACTAATACTTATATGTGCCTTGGGCTTTCCGTTGAACCATTTCTTGCGCTACGATTGGTAATTAGTCAAGTCGATTTATGCGAGCATACCATATTAGGGTTAGTCATGCGAAGGTTAGTTGGAATTTCATCTAACACCTTTCTTCGCTTATCTCTCCTATGTATGTTAATGCGTAGCTTTTATACTGTTCCACGACTGCAGTGCTAACTGCCCCTCTTCTCCAACTTATCGCTATGGATTGTTGAAAATAAACCTCGCAGTTAGCGATGAAGTTCTCTATACGCACAATGCCCAATCTTATTGTAATGCATTGGCTCTGTAAACTTCTTCGCCCGAAAATGTTGGTTTGGTCGAGAACTCCAACAAACTCCTAAGCGAGTTAAAGATATGCTTAGAATAACTACTTCGGTATAAGCGATGCGAAGCCCCACTAGGTTTGCTACTTGCAAGTTGCTACCATCAAATTGGTTTGTTTTCTTGCGTTCATCTGATATTTTCGCCGTATCCACCCGTTCAATCGCGCGCAGATTTACTGTTTCACTTCTGTAATACTGCGTAATCCCGAAGGTTTATACTCAACATGAGTAGGCAAGTAGCGTCTGACGAAGCCTTACTGCACACTATCTGTGCGTCTTACTGCTAAGCAGGAAGGCTACTCCTTCACGACTGCCTGTGCCGTCATGCTCTTTGTCGCTTCACTTTAGTCTGAAGTTTGTCTGCATGAAGACAGCGCCCTGAACTTCCACCATTGTTAGCATCGTGGCTCGCTAGTGCCTTCTTTTCTACGAGGTTGCACTGTTCCTCAATGTCGGCAACTCACTATGTGTATTGCCGTTGTTGTTTGGTCTTTTTTAATTTTTATAAGTATATTATACTCGGCTTTTGAGGGTTTGTCAAGAAGTTTTTTGAACTATTTTTAACAACCCCTCTCGGCGAGTCGAAGCACTACTGTGCTTCGAGGTGGTCTGCTAGTCTTTGCAAATCAACTTTTGTTGCTTTGACTATGCTTGGTATTTCGATACCAAGTGCCTTGTGTATTCTGTCCACAAACTCGGACTTTAACACTACAGGCTCACCTGTTTTGGTCACTCTAGGTTGAGCGACATAGACACCTTCTCTTGAAAGCTTAGCAATAATACTTCTTGCATTTTTGCCTAACTTCTCTGCTAGCATATCAACTGTGTCTCTAGTTGGGTTTGCTTGATATGTTTCAATCATCATGCTAACATCTTTATCTGAATAATTTTTTACTTGTGCCATTTTTTCTCCTTTTGCTTCGTAAAATATGTTAAGTAATTTCCATTTCATAATACTATTATACTGTGGCGTCTAAGGTAAAGTCAAGAACTTTCTTAGGCTGGGCACTTGTTTTCTTTAGCGAAACCAAGTGTCCCACACTAATAGCACCATTGCCAATGCTAGTTGAAAAAGTGAGAAGATTATCAACCAATCTTCAGCGTCTCGTGAGTATAACCACTTGCCGAGCTTGGTGTAATATCTAAACTTTATTTTCCAATTCATATTATATATTATACTACGCATACTTCAGTTTGTCAATAAGCTGGCTATCATCGCGTAAGATATTTACTGCCTTACTTATAATTGCGATATGTCCTTCTGCCTTATTGTTCATATCAATAGTATGCCACTCGCCCAATGATGTCATCATTCTTTCCTTTAGCACAGACATTTTATCGAACTGGCTAAGTGCAAGTGCGTCATTTGGTGAAAACTTCCAACTGGTGAGTGGGCTTGTTTGCCTTTTAGTTATTCTATACTCTTGCTCTTGCTCGGATATAGATAGCCATAGCTTGATGAAGATTACATCTTGTTTTGCTTCCCACTCTAGCACATTTGCCATGAACTCATTGTATTGTTCATCTGTGCACCAGCCGTTTAGTTTTTGCACTAATGCTCTGCTATACCAACTTCTGTCGAATAGCACGATTTGATTATCGTTTGGCATTTTGCGTTCCCATGACTCTAGCCAGTTGTCCATATCCCATTTTGTAGGCATATTGCTGAAACTAACAGAATACTTACTTGTTGGCAGGTAATGTGTAAACTCGCGTATTGTGCCAGTTTTACCTGCTGTATCTCTACCTTCTAGCACTATTGCTACTCTGCCGAAATCTTTTTCGACAATCTCGTTTAGCAATATTTGTTGTGCTTGTAAGCGTGTCATGTTTTTTCTCCAAATTATGTATATATTATACTCCGCCTACTCAGCCAAGTCAATAGATTAGCGAAAGAAAAACTCATAAATTAACGCCAAGGAATTCTCGGGGGCCGGACGCGAAACCTCGCCGGGTGCTTCAAAAATCCTCAAAAATTGTCGCAAATCTGTTGACAACCCCGCAAATCTGTGTTATACTATTATTAACATAATTATACCCCGCCAAAGCGCGCATAACTTTCGTACTAGACTTGGCCTAGTTTTTGTACTGTCTTAGGCGGGCGCACATAGTATTTTTACTGAGGTTTGGCACTGCCTTTGGCGCAGGCGAGGCGACCCCGAACCCTTTGTTTATAAGGGTTTCAGAGGGTGCTAAAAGGGTTATAAATAAAGGGCAGATTGATATATGTGGAAGGTAGATTGCAGTTTAGGGTAAGCGAGGGGGAGTTGGGAGAAGACTTGAGGTGAAAAAAAGATGGTCTAATTTACGCGTATGTATTGACGGGGTAAAAGAAATGTGATATAATCGGCGCAAAATTGGCAACATCTGTCCCGTGCCAATAGGGACAGTTGTCTAGCATTGAGTAATAAAGATGCTTAATCTTCAGAAGCAATTAGGAACACTTGTTGAGTACCCAGATAAGTGTGTCGATGTTTGCTCTGCTCAAAGATTGAACAATTTCTTTGTCGACACCTTTGTCTAAAAGTTGGGACACAAGTTGTTTTTTGCTTGGTCTTTTGTTTTCTTTTTTCATAATATGTATTATAAGGATTTTTTCGTGCAAGTCAATAGAATAGCCTGTGGAAATCCTGTTAATTTCCTGTGGATAACCTGTGGATAAGTTTTTTGAAATTTTTTTCATTTTTTTCTTGACAAAAGAAAATTTTTGTGTTATAATAAATCTGGGACAGATCTACCCCGGCGGGGCATGCTTCGCATAAAAGGAGACATTTGTCGCGCCACCCCGGTACGGCAAATCGCCCGTGTAGACTTAGTACTGAGTTTTAGTACTGCGTTTGGCGCACGCGTAGTTAGTTTTAGCACTGAGGTTTAGCACTGCGGCGCAGAATATGCCGACCCCCCTCTAAAAGACGGGCAGGGGGTATCCCTCAAAATTAATTGACGAAAAAAAGTGAGGGGTGGGGAAAACTCAATTACTCTCATTTTCCCTGCCCTCATTCTCAATCTTATGCAAGTTTGAGAATTTTGAGAATTTGATCTTTTTCAGCAATCTCCGAAGAGTATGAGAAAAAGATCCTCTTCTCGTTTTTTGGAAAAATCCCCTAAAGTATTTTTCCTCAATATCCCCTTTTCTGACATAATATCCGAAACTTGAATATAAGTATATTTTAAGCATTTCGGACATTATGTCAAGGGGTAAATGCAAAAAAGTGCATTTATTTTACTACCTGCAAATCAGGTTGTTGCCTTAGATAAATCTCAAACAATGTTGATTTCGATAATCTTACAGGTTCGCCATTATCAATATTTAATTCTTCAAGCATTAACTCATAGCAAACTTTCATTTCTTCAACAATCACTTCAACCTGTTCAAGTGAAGTATAAAAGTTTTGATAAAGTTTATAACTTTCCGAAGTCTTTTTCTTCGGTTGGTTAAACTTAGAATTAGCAATTTTTAATGCCAAATCTTCAAGCATACAATCAAGTTGCAAATCTTCAGATTTCATTCCAATTTCGACTAACTGTTCATTAAACTTAATCGTATATTGCTCACCTCGTTTTGGATTACTCAACGCTCTAGTCCTTTTAATAAGTCTATCGATTTTAGAATAATTTGAAAAACCAGATAAATCGAATCCATACCATACATACGCTGAACAAGTTTTACCATATCGTTCTTGCATACTTTGGGAAGTTTTTCCCAATATGACATGAGATATATTCTCATCAACAGGATCTCGGCAAACGCCGAAATAAATTAAATGAGATCCTTTAACTGCCTTTTCATCAGTTCTAAGATATTTCATATTATTTTTTCCTAAAAAACGAGAAGAGAGAACAAGTTGCTCTCTCTTCTCTAACAATTAAGAAAAAGAGTTATTCCATTCTCTAGCATTAACAATATCGCAACCCTTAGAGAGAAATCTCGTTAGAGTTTTTGTATTGTCATCATAGATAATCTTTTTCAATTTCTTAAATTGTTTAAGGTTAAAGAAGTGGCGACATTGTTGCCATTTCAAAACATCATCAACAGTAGTTTCGCCAACAGGTCTTGAAATAATATAATCATAATAAATACCCATTGAATGAATAAATCGGTAATCCCATTTATTTAATTCTCTAGCAGTACATATTACAATAATATCGCCATTCTTATAATCGTTCACGAGTTGCCAATACATAGGCAAAAGTGTATCTCGAAAAATATACTCTTTTGTATTAGTTTCTCGCCATTTATCCAAATCTATTTCCCCATTTGGTTTAATTGCTCTTCTATGACTAGAATCAACAATCGTACCATCAAGGTCATAAATTCGAATCGTGGGTTTAATTTTCCATAGTCTTTGTACAAATTGAGTTTTATGCATTTCTATTATCTCCCTTAAAAAAGCGAGTTATCCACGCAACCATCATCAAAATAGTAATGGCAAATAATTCCCATGTACCATTTATCCATGCCCAAATTAATATTCCAACATTGGAAAAAATCATTAGTAGTAATTTTCCCTTTAGGTCGTATAGTCCTTGTCCTGAAACAAAAACACCTAAAAAGAAAAACCATAAATATATATCCATTAGAATCTACCTCTAAAAAGTTGTATTAACAAACGAATACGCCACCTCGAAAGGTGGCGTAAATGTTTTGGTATATCTTTAAGTTTCATACCTATAAATCCATAGCAAGAGCAGAATTTTTTCTTTTCTGTTTGCCATTTCTCATTGCTAACTTTTCTTTTTTAGTAAAGATTTTATTAGCAGTTCGCCATGAAACACCACGAATATTATTAACAAAATATTTGTTAATATCGCTATACCATTTTCGATAGCAGTATTTGAGTAATTTCCATTCCATGCGACAATCTCGCAAAGCAGTATGTTGCTCGGTATAGAAATAATCATCAAATAAATATCGATATATACACTCAGCAGAATATGACATATTCCCTTTTTGAGTTCTAAACTGTTCTTTGAAATCCTCTTCAAGAGAATCCCACCACACTTTAAAATCTCTATTCATTATGAATGTTTGGCACATATCCATCAAACATACTTTATCAATACCATTTGGCAATCGAAGTTGTTTATCAGAATATTGTGCTTGTGTTTTCTGCATTGCCTTTAAATCGAAATTTAAATTATATGCAGTAATCACATCAACACCCATACGAGAACAATAATCCCAAAATTGCTTATAGGCATATTCCCATGTTGCAATCTCGTATCGTTCGCCAAAAAATGCCCTATCAAGAGCATTTTTATAGCGACTATCAAGCGAGTATGGAACACGATTCCCTGTTTCATTATCGGTATAAGTAAAAATGAAATTCTCGGGATCTGATAGAGTGTCCTTAATTAAATAATTTTTCTCTAAACAATCGACAGAATTATCATCATATACATTACCGATAACAAAAGCAAAATCAAAGATTAAATGCGAGTGTTCATTTCGCATTGTCGTTTCTGTATCGATTACAGCAACAGTTAATTTTTTCTTTTTAGGTGCCATTTTTTACCCTCTCTAAAAAATCTTCAAGTTGGGGTTTAGTCCAACCTCGATTTAATTGAGCAGTAGAAAATAAATTCCTAAACTCACTAACTGTTAATGATATAGTTTTATCATCATCTGATTTTAAAACTTCATCAATTAACTGTAATTTATTCTTTACAGGTTTTTTATCAGACTTACTCATTTATCCACCCCCAAAAGTTTTTGGTTTGGAACAAATTTTCCATCTCTAACCATAAAAGATACATTTGATTCAATAGGCATTTCAAGATTTAATTTCTTGAAAGTTTGCTTTACTGAATCGCCACGAGCAATAGCAAGTCTTAAAGTTTTTAAGTTTGCTTTTGCTTTTTTCGATATTTTCTTTTCCATAAAGTTTTACCTCGTAAAAAAATTAATATTATGTCAGTTTATAAAAATGTTATTTATTCTTTTTTCAAGTCTAAGATAAGAGCAATTCTGATCTTAATTTGAGAACATTATCTCGGTCAGGGAGTTCCTCGGTACACCTCTCAAATTGCTAGTTTGGTCTTAGGGACTAACGCCTGTTTTTTCAAACATTAAATATATTATGGAATTTTTGTCGGTAATAGTCAATCCTTATATGTGTCTTTTGTGTGACATTTTGAAGCAAAAAAGTTTAAAAATTTCTTGCATTTTTTCAAAAAATATGTTAAAAGAATTTGAAAAAAAGTGTTGCATTTTTCTTGAAAATGTGTTAGGAAAATTTGAAAAAAAGTGTTGCAAAAAAATGCAACATGGTTTAAAATTTGTTTATCAAATTTTAAACCAACCCCCCAAAAATTACAAAGACAAGGCAAAAAAATTAATCGATCTTTTTTCGAAAAAACCCTTGACAAATTCATGCTAATCGAGTAAAATCGGCGCCATAAACAGGGGTTATAATGTATTATAAGTTTCAGTGATGTTGCTCCTAACATATTTCAGCGAAAAAGTCAAGCATTTTTTATATATTTATTTTTAAAAATATCTTGCATTTTAGTTGCATATGCTTATAATATAATTATGTTTTTAAGAAAAGGAGTAAATATGAAAACATTATTAAAGTGGTTGTTTAGTGATAATCCAACACCACAACAAATAAAAAATAGGATTATTTTAAATAGAAAGTGGAAAAATTTTAAAAAGATCTTTTCGCTTGATGATGAAGTAATAGCGTTCATGTTTGGAGTTGTTGTATTCCTTGCAGTCGTTATGTTGTTCTTCGCTAATTTGCATGGAGTAATATAATGGAAAAGATAGCAATAAATGAAATGCAAGATAACGAATATCTAATATGGGAGAAAAGATTATATAATAATCTTGTAGATTATCTTAACGAAGATGACGCCCATTTTGGAGAAATGTTGGTTGCCTTTCCATTGTTAAAAATAACATGGGAAGATATCAGGCAACAGATGATAAAACACAATCCAAAAAAAGAAGTGTTATATCGTCAAGGGAGATTATTCTAAATCCTTGTTCCTCCTTGCAAGGTGAGGTGAGGTCTTGTCAGTCAGTCGGCAAGACCTTGCCTTTTATCTGATCTGGCATTATAAGTAATATGTATATTATATTATAAGTGGCGTTTATATTTTTCGGCGCCTCCCATTCTATTTTAAGGGGTAAATCAATATTTGTCAATACCTTTTGTGTGACAATTGTGTGACAATTGTGTGACAAAAAGTTCACATAATTGTCACAAAACAAATGGTGTTGTTGGTCTTTTTTGGTGTATAATAATCTCATGTTAAACAAAAAAGGAGAAAATAAAATGTTAAACATATTTGAAAAGAAAAAATTAATTCTTACAGAATGGGATAGCAGTCCAGAAAGTAAGAAAAATTTTAAGAAAGCAATTAAGAAATTAAAAGCAGAAAATATTCCCTTTATCATTGTTGAAAAAAGATTGATAAATGAATTAGGGAAAAGAGTTTATATTTCTTATAGTGTAGTTATGGATACAATTCTATTAATTACAGTAATTCTTGCCTTGCTCAATGCTGACAAAATTTTAAAGGTGTTATCATGATAACATCTTTAAAGTTAGCAAATGACATCATAAAGTGGATTGTCAAATTAGATCAAGATTATCTATTACAAGATTTAACAAATTGTAAAACAGAATTGGAATTTGCTGAGATGGTTTTATTTTTAGAAAGTCTTGAAGGAAAAATCTACGCAAGGAATGTAGAAAAATTTATTGATGATCTTACAATATGGGAAAGGGCAGTATTAGTAAGAGATGCAAAGAAAAGATATAACTTGAAATAGTTAGGGAGGGTAGCAGTTCTTAGACCTGTTGCCCTGCTGACCTGTGGACACCCCCATACGTACAACTTTTGAAAAATTTTGAAACTGTTAAAAAACGTGGTGAACACATCATAATGATGCTCTTAAAAATACTTCTTGACATATGGTAGAAAATTTGTTATAATTGCATTATGAAGAATGAAATATCAACTAGAATAAGTCCAGAAGGACTAGAAGTAGCAAATGCATACCTTGAACTTGGAAATATTCCAGCAGTATGCGCACGATTGAAAGTAGACGAAAGTGAAGTATCACAAGTACTTGCTAAAAGAGAAGTCAAAGGATATATTGACCAAGTCTATTTAGATACTGGATATCGTAATCGCTTTAAACTCGCAACAGCACTAGATGACCTTATTGATAGAAAAATGGAAGAGGCAGAAGAATCAGAAATATATACAAATAAAGACTTAGCAGACTTACTTCAGATGGCACATAAAATGAGAATGGACGAGATTAAAGCACAAGCAGACCTAGAAAAAGCAAAAGCCTCAAATATAAAAAGTCAAACAAATGTTCAGATAAATGGCGAAGTTCCGTTTGGACAAGGCAATTATGGTGAACTCATGAAAAAACTACTTAAGGAGAAATAAATGCCATATAGTAAAGAAGTAAATGATAGATTTTATGGAGTACTAAACAATCCACAAAAATTTAGTGTGGGCAGATTTGACCCAAAAGACCCAAATGTAGCAACCGGAATGACAGGCGCACCCGCTTGTGGTGATGTCATGAAGCTACAACTTAAACTAGACCACAATGAAAAGATTATTGATGTAAAGTTCAAAACTTATGGTTGTGGTAGCGCTATTGCTTCATCAACAATGTTCGTAGACATGTTGAGAGGAAAAACAATAGAAGAAGCAAAGTTAATAAAAGATAAGGATATAGCAGCTGCACTACAGTTGCCTCCAATAAAATTACACTGCTCAGTCTTAGCAGAAGATAGTATAAAGAAAGCTATCCAAGATTGGGAGAAGAAAACTGAATATAGAAAACATAATCAATACAATCCATCGCTTGATGAAAGCGGGCAGGATTAATAAAGTATGGAAACTAGTAAATGTCGAAGGGAAGTAAACAAAGACCAAAATTTATTACAGAAGAAGAGTTTAATAATAACTGGACTAGAATATTTGCTAGAAAAAAGACTCCAAAGCATGGAAGAACTTTGGTACATAAAGATAAAACGAAAGTAATTCCTAGGAAGAAAAAGAATGATAGAGATTACGAATGAGGCAATCACCAAGATTCTGGAGAAACAAGCAAAAGAAAAATTCGACGCTATACGCCTTGGTATCACTGGTGGCGGTTGCGCTGGTTTTGAGTATATATTCGATAGCTGTAACGATAGCATTAGTGATGAAGATGTTAGACTAGATTACGGAAAGTTTGCAGTACTCATAAATAAAATATCAGTTCCATACTTAGTAGGTATGACACTAGATTATCAAAAAGAAGGATTGAATGAAGTATTTAAATTTATCAATCCAAAAGAAACAGCCAGTTGTGGCTGTGGCGTCTCAATAAATTTTGACTTAGAAAAAGTAAACGAAGATAAAATATTCGCAATAGAAGTATAATGGAAATATTTGATTTAATAGCACAAGTAGGAGCACCCATAGCAGCAGCGCTGTTCATGGGAGGTTTTATATTTCTTATTATACGAAAAATCATGGACGATGTTGTTGGAGATACTGAAGAAGTTAGAGGTATTTCTAAAATGTTAATTACTCGTATCAAAGTAATGAACAATGATATGATTAAAATAGATATGAGTGTAAGTTCTGCTCTTGGACTAACACCAGATTTAGATAAAATAGCAAGAGCAGAAAACTTTGTAGAATCAGGGAGTATCGATGCAAGACGTGATTGATGCCATACAACAATTTGGATTTCCAGTTGTTGCAATGGTGGGATTAGGTTATTTTGTATACTTTGTCTGGACTACAATAACAGAAAAGATTGACCCTGCAATCGAAGAAATGAAAATAACAATCTTACAGTTAATTGACCAAATAAGAATGTTAGATAATGACATGATTCGACTGCAAAAGAAACTGGATACAGTTTTAGAATTAAAAGAAAATGAACGAAAGAAAACTAAATAATAGAGTCGCAAATAGTGTACTCGGAGCTATACTCGCATTAGTTTGCATTGGATTTATTGCTGAACTAAATGCTGATGAAATCGTACATAAATTTAAAAATCCTAGTTTTTCAGGAATAGGAACAGGAGCACATTATCTGACTATTGAAAACCAAGAGCATGCAAGAAAGAAAGCTATCGAAGATGCTTTGGAAGCTGCACGAAAAGCTGCAGAAAGAGAAGCAGATAATTCAACACTCGCTAAGTTCATTCGTAACTTAGAATCAAGAATATATGCCCAAATGGCAAAGCAACTAGTAGAAAATATGTTCTCAAATGACAACCCTGTCAGATTTGGAAGTTTTACACTAGAAGGTAATGTAGTTACTTATGAAGTTATTACTAATGAAGACGGTACTGAATTTATAAGAATGACTATTGTATCATCAGATGGTACTGAAACAATAATCGAGATTCCAATTGGAACAGGCTCATTTGGTGGTAGCGATGGTTCGGGCGGCGGCTAGTTTATTTTTAATATTACTCACAGGTTGTGCAGCAGTTCCTAAGTGGAGTGAAAATCCACAGGACTGTAATCCCGATATGTGGGGAGAAGAGTACAACCATGATTTATGGAACTATGCAAAGGCAGGTGGCAGAATATTTGAAAAAGCTATGCCTTACATTTGTGTAGAAAATCCAGAGGTTGTAAAAATGCCTTCATACATAGAACTACTAAACTTACCACCTGCAGAAAAGAAACCTATCGTTGCAGTATATTCATTTAGTGACTTAACAGGTCAAAGAAAATCCGTACAAAATATAGCAAGTTTTAGTACTGCCGTAACTCAAGGCGGTACAGAGATGCTTATTGACTCCTTAAAATCAGCAGGGCAAGGAACATGGTTCCGTGTAGTTGAAAGAAAAGGTATTGACCATCTTGTTCGTGAAAGACAAATAATTCGTTCAGGTAGAGAAGAAGCAGCAAAAATGTTGGGAGAAGAAGCTCCCACTCTAGGGCCCATGCTTTTTGCAGGAATGATTATAGAGGGTGGCATTATAGGATACGATACAAATCTACTTACAGGCGGTAGAGGAGCAAGATATCTAGGAATAGGTATGTCAAGACAATACAGACAAGACCAAGTTACTGTTAGTCTCCGAGCAGTAAGTGTACTTACAGGAGAAGTTCTTCTGAATGTACAAACTAAAAAGACCATACTTTCATATGGTGCTTCAGGAGATGTTTTTAGATTCATTGAGCAAGGTACTGAATTAGTTGAATTCGAAGACGGTACTGGTAAAAATGAATCTGTTACTTATGCTGTACGCACAGCCGTAGAGGCTGCCGTACTAGAGTTGGTCTTTCAAGGACACGATAGAGGTCTTTGGAAGATAGAAGGGAGAGAATAATGATTAGAATACTTTTAGGCCTAAGTTTAATTCCAACATTACTATTCGCACAAGCAACTGACGACAATGAAGTTTGGATTGACCAAGAAGGGGATACACTTACATTGTACATTGACCAAATAGGATTTGGTAACAAGATTGGAGCAGACGATTTTTCAAATGGTTCTCCAGGAACAATGTCAATAGTAGGTAGTTCTTTAACTTTCGATTTAGATTTCCTTGGCAATCAAAACCTATTGTATGGACCTCTCACAGCTGATAGTTCTACTTACAACTTGAGTTTCACAGGGGACTCAAATGCTTTAGACTGGAACATTGGTTATATTGGTTCATCGGACGACTCAACATTTGACATTACTGTAACAGGTGATTCAAATACTTGGGACTTAGACCAAGGTTATGTGGCAAGTGCCGAAAGATTAGACTTAGACCTTACCTTAATTGGAAGTTCTAATATTTTTGATTTAGATTTCGAAAGCGATGATAATACATGGAACTGGGATATTACTGGAGATTCCAATAATATTAATGTTCTTATGAATGACGGTTCCCATGAACAGACAGTCGTTTTTGTTGGAGATAGTGCAGATATAGATATTAATCAAATATCTGGTACATGTGCTGCAGGTGCAGGAACTTCTTGCTCCACTCCAAATGGAAATATCCAACTGGATATAAATTCTGATAATGCAACAATTCAGATTAATCAAAAAGATAGTTCTAACGATAGTTAGTATCAGTGCGATAGGGTCGGTTTATGCCGACTCTATCGGCGATATTATCGAGAGTACAGGACTTGGTTCTCTCACTCGTAATAACGAAACAATACAATCTGCTGTAAATACAAAAGTAAACTTGTATGATAGAGCAGAAACTACAAATGGTAGAATGTTAATCGAGTTTTTAGATAAAGCAGAATTAGCATTAACAGAACATACTAGAGTTTTAATTGATGAAGTAATCTACGACCCAAATCCAGACAAATCTAAAATGGTTATGAAGATGGCATTTGGTACAGCAAGATTTGCATCTGGTGGTGGAATTAGTAAACAGAATATTGATATATCCACACCGACAGCACAGATTGCAGTTCGTGGAACTAACTTTACTACTACAATTGATGAACTTGGTAGAAGCTTAGTAATACTACTACCTGATGAATATGGAGACCCTTCAGGAATAATTATAGTAAGCAATCAAGCAGGAGAAGTTACATTAGATCAAGCATACGCAGCGACTATGGTTTCTTCACTTGATAGTAAACCAACACAGTCTGTAGTAATAAATGGTATAACACCAGCAATTATTGACAATATGTTTATTGTTAATCCACCTCAAGAAATAAGACAAGAAATAGAGGAAGGGTTAAATGAAAATCAAGATTCAGGAATACTTGATGTAGATTTTCTAGAGTTCAATGAATTAGAGGCAGATGCACTAAAAGATACTGAAGTTAATTTAGAATATTCAGAATTAGACATAGATTTTTTAGAAGCAGATTTTTTAAGAGACTTACTTGATGTTATTGAAGAACTAGAAGCAACAACAGTTAAACTTGTAGACCAACAAGCTACTACAAGTGTTGGAGGAGTCAGGTTATCAGGAGCAACTCTTGGTAAAAATAATGACAGTCAATATAACATATTTGTAGAAGATGGAGGCCTTGTATTTTATAGAGATGTACAAGGTGTAATAAGAATTAAAGTACCAATCGACAGTAGTACTAAACTCATTACTAATGTTGAAGGATACGAAGGCACAATTGATTTAGAGGGAGGTAGCGATTCAATAATCGTAATAACACAAGAATGAAAAAAGAAGATATACAAGATAAATGTGAAATATGTGCGCTTGTCACATTATTCATAATTTCCATACTAGCAGTAAGTCCAGATGTTTATGCTGGCCCTAGTGATGATAATCATGTTCATATAGAACAGGTAAATAGTGGTGATGGAGTTGATATAAATATTAACCAGATTGGTTATGATAATTATATAAACTTTTCATTTGACCATGCGAACAATGTTTTTAATTTAAATCAATATGGTAACGGTAACTCAATATCTTGGGTTCCTTACTGGGGTTCTGGAAAGAGCTGGGGAGGAGATGTCGATGGTACAGGCAATAATGAAAGCGTTATCCAATATGACGGAGCAACGTATGGTAGACATATTTGGGGTAACAATAATGATGTTGATATATACCAAAGTGGTACTCACACTCACTGGCTAGATATTCATGCTAGCAGTGTCGAACACGAAGTATCACAATCAGGAGAGGGCAGTCACTATAGTCATATTTATTACTATGGTAGTACATCAACTTCTATTACAGACTTAACACAATCAGGAAGTGCAAATCATAACGCACAAATAACAATCACAGGTAATCAACCTACTACTCTAACTTTGACACAATTAGGAAGCATAGCACAAACTTATAGTCTAACACAAAGTTGTTATACTGTTGGAGGCTGTACTGTAAATGTTACTCAACAATGAGTTATAAGTACACACCTATGAGACCTAAAAAGACTCCTTTTGCACAAAAGTTTTTAAGAGGATTAATAGCATTATTACTAGTGGGAGCTGCAGTTTTATACTTTACAAATCCTTTACATGCAGATGAACTAGATTTAACTTTACCAGAAACTCCATTTGACTTTGAACAAATGAATAAAGATTCAAAACTTATAAAAGATTGGGAAGAAAGAAATCAACTTAATTTTTTTAATGTACACCCAAAACCTACTAAGGAACAGATTAGACTTTCATGGTTAGTAAATTCATTAGATTTAGCAACAACAATTTATGCACTAGAAACTATGGATAATGTTAGAGAGGGAAACTTTATCTTAGGAGAACAACCAGAAGTAGCGGAAGTAATAGCATTAAAACTTATTGTATTGCCATTAGTTCACCAAAACTCAAACACACATCAAATGGTTCTCATCAACTCTCTAATTACAGCAGCGGTTGTAAATAATCTTTATGTAATAAATAGATATGATTAATAAAATACTTTCTATAATATTCTTTATGGGAATACTCATATGGAATCCCTACCCTTTAGAAATAGCAAAACTAAAAACTTTTGATTGGTTAATTATGAATACAAAACCAGTTCAAAATGATAATATACTCGTTGTAGATATTGATGAAAATTTTATTCAGGAATATGGGGGTTGGCCGTTACCTAGAACAGCGTATGCAGACTTGATTACTACAACAAGTGCTATTCCAGGTATTACAGTACTAATGCCCAACCCCGATATTCGTGATATAAGACATGATGATATTCTAGCACTTAGAATGAATTATACACCAACAGTCCTAGCTTCAGCAGCTTCGACACAAGTTACTGGGACAAATCCTCATGTAGGTACAGCCCAGATAGGAGGAGACCCAACACCATGGCTATACAAGTACCCAGGAATTTTACCTACAGTGTCTACACTGGAATCAAAGGCAAAGGGTTTAGGGCTAGTCACCGCTACTCCAGAAATAGACGGAGTAACCAGAAGAGTGCCTTTAGTCGTAAGCGTACAGTCAAAACTTTACCCGAGTTTCGCCTTGGAACTCTTAAGAGTCGGAACAGGAGATATAAGTTACCAAATAAAAACAGAAGAACAGGGTTTAGCTTGGGTTAGAGTCCCCCAGTACCCTTTAATGAATACAGATGCGAATGGTCGTATCTGGTTAAACTGGAATACAAAATTTTATAAACAAACAGCTTCAGCATTTATCAATGACCCTATTAGTGCACCCTTTGTTATTTTCGGAACTACAGCAGAAGGAATAACAAACCCAGTGCCTACACCTGCTGGAGCTAAATACCCACATGAAATACAAGCAAATATATTACACAATCTTATACAAGGCTCTGCCCCTAGTTCACCAACTTGGGCTCTTGGCCTTAAATATACCACTACTTTACTGGCTTTGTTGCTTATGGCTTTTGCATCAAGGTCTGTCTGGTTTTCCATTCCTGTACTGGCATTTGTCGTTGTAGGTTCTGGATATGGAACCTGGTATGCCTATCAATCTTCCTATTTGATTGACGGCAGTTCTATCGTGATATTGTCCGTTTTATTTTGGGCATATCATACTTTCGTAAGTTTCCTATCGGAGTATCAACAGAAACTTCGAATCAAACAACAATTTGGGACATACGTTAGTCCTGCCTTGGTTAAAAAATTACAAAAAGACCCATCATTACTGAGATTGGGTGGGGAGACAAAACGACTAACATTTCTTTTTTCTGATATTCGAGGATTCACACCAATTTCAGAAAAATATCAATCAAATCCTCAAGGACTCACAGAACTTATTAACAGATTCCTTGACAATCAAACACAAATCATATTAAAACATGGCGGTACAATTGATAAATATATGGGAGATTGTATCATGGCATTTTGGGGAGCACCACTTGATGATGACAATCAAGTGGAGAATGCAACCAAAGCGGTTCTCGAAATGAGAGAATCATTGGAGGAGCTTAATGAAAGACTCAGAGAAGAAGGCTTGGATGAAATTAATACAGGAGCGGGAATCAATACAGGACTCTGTGTGGTCGGGAACTTCGGTAGTTCGAACAGGTTTGATTACAGTGTTCTTGGTGATAGTGTTAATCTCGCTGCTAGGTTAGAATCTAGTTGCAAAGAGTATGATACTAGCCTTATCATATCCGAATACAGTATGGTTGACGGGTATGACTACAAATTCTTAGACGAGGTTACGGTCAAAGGAAAGTCCGAGCCAGTTAAAATCTATACCATTGAAAAATAGTACTTGACTTCAGGTACGATTTTTGGTATAATTTAAAAATAGTTGAGAAAGAATCAACAAGAAGAAGAGGGAAAAACGAGATGGACACAGATGTGCAGAAAAATACAGCGGATATCGCAGACCTAGACAAAAGAATGTCTAGTCATGAGGCCATGTGTGAAGAAAGATGGAAAACTTGTTTCAATAGATTTGATGATATGGATTCATCAATAAGTAGAATAGAGTCAATACTAATTGGAGCATCAGGAAGCTTAATAGTAGGTGGTGCCGTGTTAATACTGGCCATGTGGAATATACAAGTTTAGGAGTAACTATGGAATACGAGAAAAAAGACATTAAAAAAGCACCTAAAGTAAAGAAAGGTGTTTATAAGGTAGAAGGCGGATACGCTTTTTGGGATAAAAAGAATGATGTAGAATATACATTTGAAAAAGAGAAAAATGCAAAAATAGCATATGAGAGACACTATGGCGAAGAATAAGATACCAACATCAGGTGCAGCAATGTACAATGTACAAGAAGAACACGAAAAAGAAATTTCTCCAAGAGAGAAAATGTTATTAGCGCGTAAGAAAAACTTACAAAGAAAGAAAAGATCGAAACTACCGAAAAAGTTAAGATGAGAAAGAAGCTGTCTTATCAGGACAGATATGACATTTGTAAAAAATGTCCTAAATTTAATAAGTTTTGGAAAACCTGCAAGTTATGTGGGTGTTTTATGCCCCTCAAGACTAAGTTGCGATGGGTAGAGTGTCCAGACGAGCCTCCTCGTTGGACATAGGAGAATTCATATGCCAATGCATAAGAAGAAAAAACCAATGGGTAAAAAGAAAAAGAAAAAAGGTGGAAAGAAGAAAAGAAGTAGAGGATAAATCTATTTGGTTTCAATACTTTCGCAGTATTCGTCATGTTTGTCCTTGGAGTTATAAAAGCTATCTTGAAGGTAAAATAAAGATAATTCCTTTTGATAGAGAACTTTTAAAACTTACCGAGATGAACTGGAATTTAGAATCCAATGACGCTCTAGTTTATGTAGTAGATGACCTAACTCTTAATGAGATTGATGAATTTGTGGCACATAGGAATGATTGCCAAGAGAAATGTGAATATTTATGGTCTCACCCTACATTCACCAAGGGTAGTAATAATCAAACACCTAAGCCTGTAATTATACAGCAAGACCGGAAACGGTTAATGGAGTTGCGCAATGCCAATGCACAAAAGAGGTAAAAAGAAAAAAATGAATGGTAAGAAAAGAGGATTAAAACCTTGTCTTACTGCTAAGCAAAAGAAGTTACCAAAAGCACTTCAAGCAGCTATTAGAAAAAAGAACAGACCTTGTAAATGAAACACAAGTGGACTCTACGCAGAAAAAGAAAAATAAATTGTAATAATCCTAAAGGATTTTCACAAAAACAATACTGCAAAAGAAAGCGTAGAGGAGGAAAATATAAAAATGCCCGTAAGAAAAGTTAAAGGCGGTTATAGATTCGGTAAATCTGGAAAGATTCACAAAACAAAGAAAGCCGCAGATAGACAGGCAAGAGCAATATACGCATCAGGTTATGGTAAGAAGAAAAAAACGAGATCCAAAAAAAGGAACAGGAAAAAAGCCAAAAGGTAGTGGAAGAAGACTTTATACTGACGAGAATCCAAAAGATACTGTTAGAATTAAGTTTGCTACTGCAAAAGATGCGAGAGCAACAGTACGAAAAGTTAAAAGAGTTCGTAAAAGTTACGCAAGAAAAATACAGATATTAACTGTAGGTGAACAACGAGCAAGAGTGATGGGCAAGAAAACTGTCGCATCAATCTTCAAGTCTGCAAAAGCAGGATTAAGGAAAGCGCATAATGCCAGGACACAGAAAAAGAAAAGGCGGACGAAGAAGAAAGGCCGCTAAGAAAAGACCAGTACCAACAAACCCAACTCTGTATGCTAGAGTAAAAGCTGAGGCTAAGAGAAAGTTTAAGGTATATCCATCTGCTTATGCAAATGGGTGGTTAGTTAGAACATATAAAAAGCGTGGTGGACGCTTTAGAATGGGAGTAAAAAGAAGATGATAGATTATATCAAATTAAAGTTTTCTCAGTTATGGAATATTCTTTCAGGAAAGGATAAAAACTGGGACGGCTCTGTTGACATCAAAGATAAAATGATTGAAGCAGAAGAAAAATCAAAATAATGCCAGGACATAGTGGTGGTTTAACCAAATGGTTTAAGGAAGGCTGGGTAGATATATCCAGACCTCGTAAAGGTGGCGGCTATGCTCCTTGCGGAAGAAAATCTGCTAGAAAAAGTAAAAGAGGATACCCTAAATGTGTGCCTGCTAGTAAAGCAAGACGAATGACTAAAGCACAGATTCGTTCTGCAGTAAGAAGAAAGCGGGCAGCAGGTAATCCAGGTGGCAAACCAAGAAATGTTGCTACTTTTGCTAAACGAGGTAGAAAAAAGAGGAGAACTACCAGAAGAAGAAGGTAATCTCCTAATAAAGGAGACCATGAAAAAAGAAGAACTCATTAAAGAACTTCATTTACTAAATCATCTTTTAGATGAACTAGTAGAAAGAACTCACGAAAAAATTTGTAATAGTCAAAAGATTAGAAAACTATCACAGCTTCCTAATACCGTTCATAACAAAGTTAGAATTAGGAATTATATTAAAAATGGCACTGAACAAAACTAAACATAAAAAATATATCAAAAATAAAGATATTTTTAAAACGGCTGGAGCAGCTCGTAAACGAGCTAGAAGGCTAGGACTAAAAGGCATACATTCTCATGGCAGAGGAAAGGCAAAGAGATTCATGCCGGGAAGCTCTCACGGAGTATACGAGAGAGCGCTGAGGAGAAAAAATGGCAGCTAGAACAAGCGGATTTTTAAGCGGACCGACTGGTAGACACAATACTCAGAAGATTCGTAAACATAGACTCAATAGAGGAGTTACAAGAGATATGAACGCAGCAGCAGGAGCTTTAGTGAATACTAAAAATCCAAATGGTATTGAAGCGTTCAGATATGCTTCTGCACCTAAAGCTATTGGCCCAAGATTTGGTAAAACACTAAATCCTAAGAGACCTAGGTTTCCAGGTAGAAGAAGATAATGGCACTTACAGCAGCAGAAAAAGCTAGGTTAAAAAGAGCGGGACTCACACGTTTAAATAAACCAAAGAGAACACCAAAACACCCGACCAAAAAAGCTGTTGTTGCTGTAAGAGTGGGTGGAAAAATAAAGATAATTAGATTCGGAGCGCAAGGCATGGGTCATAATTATAGTCCAGAAGCTAGAAGAAGTTTCAAAGCAAGACATCGTAAGAATATTGCTAAAGGAAGGTCTTCTGCAGCTTGGTGGGCAAATAAAGTCTTTTGGGCAGGAAAAGGTGGTAGTACTAAACGACCACCAAAATCCCAGAAGCATGTTAAAGGAATTAGAAGAAAAAGGAAAAGATAATGGCAATACCAACAGTTGATACCAGAAAAGTATGGTTAGATGAAACAACCATGAAAGTTACAAAAGCACTTATGAAGTTTACTGAAAAAGAACTAAAAGGAGAAGCACTAACAAGAGCTGAACTTAGTTATTCAAAACTTTGTAGCGCTTACCTTTATCTTCTAAAAGTCGTTGAGAAGAATGACCTTCTTAGCGAAGAGGACAATCCATTTCAACCTGAGACACTACATTGATAGAAGCAAGTAGAGCAGATGTAGAGACTAATTATCTCATGGATTTTGATGATGATAGATTCATCAAACTTCCTATTGATGGTTATATGGATTTATTGGGTATCACACCTAACACTTCACAAAATGCAATCATAAATGCAATCAATAATCCTAAATATCGTTTTATCTGTGCTGCGATTTCTCGTAGACAGGGTAAAACTTATATATCAAATATAATTGGACAACTTATATGTTTAGTACCAAATAGTCATGTACTACTCATGTCTCCAAATTATTCACTATCACAAATATCATTTGACTTACAAAGAAATCTTATAAAGCACTTTGATTTAGAAGTGATAAGAGATAATGCAAAAGACAAAGTTATAGAACTCAGTAATAATTCTACTATTCGTATGGGGTCAATCAATCAGGTTGATTCAGTTGTTGGTAGAAGTTATGACTTAATTATATTTGATGAAGCAGCGCTTGTAGATGGAAGAGATGCTTTCAATGTTGCACTAAGACCTACACTAGATAAGGATAATTCAAAAGCAATATTTATTTCTACACCTCGTGGCAGAAATAACTATTTCGCAGAATTTTATTATAGAGGATTTACTGATGAGTTTCCTGAGTGGGCTAGTATAAAAGCAACTTGGCACGAGAATCCTCGTGTATCAGAAGAAGATATTAAAGAAGCAAGAAAAACAATGTCAGAATCAGAATTTGCACAAGAATACATGGCGGACTTCAATGTGTATGAGGGTCAGATATGGTCATTTAATCATGAATCTCAAATTGCAGATTTAGATAACTTTGACACTTCAAAGATGGACGTCTTTGCTGGGCTTGATGTAGGGTATAAAGACCCTACTGCATTCTGTGTAATTGCATATGACTGGGACGAGAAAAAGTATTATGTGTTAGATGAATATTTAGACTCAGAAAGAACTACAGAACAACATGCTTATCAAATTAGAAAAATGGTTGATAAGTATAATATAGATTGGATTTATATTGACTCTGCAGCACAACAAACAAGATTTGATTTTGCACAAAACTATGATATTACTACTGTAAATGCCAAAAAGTCAGTACTAGATGGTATTGGTCATGTAGCAGGAATAGTTGACAATGATGATTTATATGTAAATCAAGGCTGTAGAGAAGTATTAATGTGTCTTGACCAGTATCAATGGGATCCAAACCCTAATTTGATGAAAGAGAGACCAAAACATGATGGAGCATCGCACATGGCTGATGCAATACGATATGCACTATATACATTTGAAACCACAGCCACCTCGTTTTAGACACACCTGTCAAAAATACTTCTTGACTTTTGGTGTAAACTTTTGTTATAATTCTAACTAGAGTAAGATATGAAATTTAAGAGAGATTTAGTTAAATATGTGAGAGATAAAGCTAAATCACAGTATAAAAAAGAAAACGAGTGTTATATATGTGGCAACACAGATAATTTAGATTTTCACCATTTTTACGGATTGACCGAATTGCTAGACACTTGGCTACGCACAAATAACATAACTATAGAGACTGAACAAGATATCCTAAATGTTCGGGAACAATTCATCAGTGAAAACTACGACAAAGTTTATAATAAAACAGTTACTCTCTGCCATCAGCACCATTTGAGATTACACTCAATATACGGGAAACGACCCAAACTAATCACAGCAGAGAAACAGGCAAGGTGGGTCGAGTTACAAAGAGAAAAACATGGCATGGTACGATAGATTTTTAGGAATAAACAGACAGACGGAGGAAAAATTAAATCCTTCGCAATATGTCATATCCAGAAACGAGGGTATGACTATCGATTCGCGTGAAATTGTTACTAATTATAGAAATGCTTACGAAGAATTAGAAGTTGTTAATAGAGCAGTAAACATGATAGTAGATGATGTTGCTGAAATACCTTACACTGTAGGTGAGCAAAGACAAGGCGTTAACAATATAATAAAAAACATTCGTAGAGTAAAGGTAGATCAATTACTAAATAGAGAACCTAACCCATTTCAAGATATAAGTACATTTAAAAGAAATCTGATAATTGACTTATTGATTGATGGTAATATATTTATTTATTTTGATGGTGCTCATATGTATCATCTACCAGCAGAAAAAGTAACAATATATTCAGACGACGAAACTTATATTGATAAGTATACATTTGATAATAGCATTGATTATAGTGTAAATGAAATTATACATATCAAAGAAAATAGTTTTAACTCCATATATCGTGGAGTTCCAAGATTAAAACCAGCATTTAGAACAATGCAGTTACTTGGAAGTATGAGAAAGTTTCAAGATAATTTTTTCAAAAATGGAGCAGTCCCAGGATTGGTACTTAAATCTCCTAACACTCTTTCTGAGAAAATCAAAGAAAGAATGTTACAAGCATGGAGTATGAGGTACAATCCAAATACTGGAGGTCGAAGACCACTTATACTTGATGGAGGACTTGAAGTAGAGCCAATGTCTCAAATTAATTTTAGAGAACTGGACTTTCAAGATTCAATAAAAGCAAATGAAAAAATTATACTTGAAGCACTAGGAATACCACCTATTTTATTAGATGGTGGTAATAATGCAAACATAAGACCAAACCATAGACTATATTATTTAGAAACTATAATACCTATAGTTAGAAAAATAGGATATGCTTTGGAAAGATATTTTGGATTTACTCTAAATGAAGATGTAACAGGTATTCCTGCTTTACAACCTGAATTAAGAGACCAAGCAGCTTATTATGCTACACTTGTGAATACAGGAATCATAAGTACTAATGAAGCAAGAGAAGCTCTAGGTAAAGATCCAATTGATGGATTCGATGAACCAAGAGTTCCTGTAAATTTAGCAGGTTCTTCGGTAAATCCACAGGAGGGAGGACGACCAACAGAAAGTTCTCCAATTGAGGAAGAATAATTATGACAAAAGATATGATGATAAAAGCTGTATCTAATTTCTTCGTTGAGAAAGGCGTAGAAAAAATGGATTTAGCGGAATACAAATCATACGGAAGTGAAGTTCCTGTCAAAGACTATATTTTGAAAAGATACTTTGGCTCATGGAACAGAATTCTTGCTGTGGTTAATAAAAGATATCCTGTTTCTGTTGCTCCTGTAGAGGTTGAAAAACCAAAAGCAGCTCCTAAAGTGGAGAAAGTGGAGAAAGAAGATGTCAAATAAAATTTTTCATTGGACTAATAATTTTAAAACCTTAGGCGAAACCGATGATGGCGGTATAGACATCAAAGGTTCTGCAAGTACAAATGCACTAGATAGAGCTGGCGATATAATCGAAGCTGAGGCATGGACAAAGGGTGGATTAGAAAATTTTAAAAATAATCCTGTATTACTCTTTAATCATGACCACAATAAGCCTATCGGTAGAGCAACAGGTTTAGAAGTAACCGACAAAGGTTTAGAAATCTCAGGTAGAATTTCTAAAGCAGCAGGTGAAATAAAAGATTTAGTTAAAGACGGTGTCCTTGGAGCGTTTTCTGTCGGCTTCAGAGTCAAGGACGCAGATTATATGACCGAAACTGACGGATATAAAATAAAGGACGCTGAATTATTTGAAGTATCAGTGGTATCAGTACCTTGCAATCAGAGTGCAACATTCTCTTTAGCAAAGTCATTTGATAACATGGAAGACTATGAAAAATTCAAAAAGCAATTTATAAAGGCTAACTCAGTTGACTCAGCAGACGCTGTGAAAGTTGAGCAGCCAAGTGGGGAGAAATCCCAAAAAATGGAGACTGATATGTCAGAAGAAAAAATGAATCCTGAAACTTCTCCAGAGTTCGACCTTGATAAGTTCGCGGCTGATGCAGCTGAAAAAGCTGTTGCTCAGTACGCAATGAAGCAAGCAGAACTTAAAGCAGCAGAGGAAAAAGCAAAGATTGAAGCTGAAGAAAAAGCAGCAGAAATCGAAGCTGAAGAAAAGGCTGTTCAAGAAGCAAAACAGGAAGAACAAAAATCTGTGATTGAAGCAGGTTTATCTGGAGCTGAAAGGCTAATGTCTGATGTTGAGAAAAGAGTCAATGAAAAGCATGAAGATTTAGGCAAGGTCGTAAAAGAACTTGAAGCTAAATTATCTGAGAAATCAGAAGAAATCATGAATATCAGAGAGTCAAAAAGAATTTTCTCAGATAGGACTGGTCAAGGCGACTGGAAAAAAGCATTTGAAAACGACATCATGGACGCAAAATTCTTAGGTCTATCTACTGGTAAAGGAAACGATACTGAGTATGCTAAGAATTTAATGGAAAAAGTAAACGCACATTCAGGTGTTGCTGTTTCCAGTGCAGACTTTGAACAAGTTGTTTCAACAAATATCGAAAGAGACATTCAGAATGAATTAGTATTAGCACCTCTATTCAGAGAGATACCAATGACTTCTGCAAATATGATTATCCCAATCCTACCAGATTCAGGATATGCTGAGTTTACTGCAAACCAAGCTGCTAGTGGTTCTTCACCACATGGTAACTTGTCTGAAAGAGGCGACGCATATAACCCTGGTTCAGCAGGTGGTATTGATTTAACAGAGAAAACTCTTTCAACTGTAAAACTAATCTCAAAATCCTTCATAGGTAATGAGACTGAAGAAGATGCAATTATGCCAATCTTACCACTCATTAGAGAGTCAATGGTAAGATCTCATGCAAGAGGTATTGAGAATGCAATCTTAGCAGGTAACAACTCTGCTAATGGTGTGTATTCATCAGGTGCGTTTGATGGTTTAATCCAATTAGCTGCACAAGATAATAGCTCTGGTTCTCACTCAACACAATCAACAACTGCGTTTGCAACAGACAAACTAGTTGCAACTGATTTGTTAGCAATGAGAAAAGCAATGGGTAAATATGGTGTTAATCCATCAGAAGTTGTTTATCTAGTTTCACAAAGAAGTTATTTTGAACTACTAGAAGATGCTGAGTTCCAAGATGCTAACCTAGTTGGTGACATGGCTACTAAGCTATCAGGTGAAATCGGACAAGTGTTCGGCTCAAGAGTATTACTAGTTGACGAATTTGCAGCACCAGCTGTAAGTAAAGTCCACGCAGTTTCTTTATATGCTAGAAACTATGTAATGCCTAGATTAAGAGGCGTAACAATTGAATCAGATTATGATGTTGAAAACCAAAGAAGAGTACTTGTGGCTTCACAAAGACTCGGCTTTACCGACATGATTGACGGTGCAACATCTGTTCACATCAGAAGTTACAAAGCTAGCTAATAGCTAAAAGTAAGGCTGGAGGGGAGCCTATCCCCTCACTTTTATGAATTATGGCAAACTTAATAACATTACAACAATATAAGGATTTTTCAGGCATTAAAGGTGTCAATGAGGACGCCAAAATTAATGTGATTGTTCCTGCCATAAGTCAAGCAGTAAAAACATACTGTGGAACAAGTTTTGTCGATTTTTATAGTTCAGATAAAACAGAGTTCTTTGATATAAAGGATAAATTTACTACTGCAGTAATGGTAGATGAAAGTCCTTTAGTAAGTGTAAGTCAAGTACAAGAGAGGCAAAGTCAATCTGATAGTTATGTTACTTTAATTACAGAAAATTCAGACTCAAGTGGAAAATATGAGTATATTGTAGACACTGGGCTAGATTTAGTAAGAAGAACTACAGCTACAGGAGACAAAGCGTTTCCAATGGGACCAAAAGCAGTAAAGGTTGTTTATCGTTCAGGTTACGCAAGTACTCCAGATGATTTAAAACTTGCTTGTTTTGATTTAGTAAAATATTATCTTAAAGATGAAAGAAAGTCAGGGCTAACAATATCTGGAGCACAGATTAGAAATGAAGTCTCAACTACTTTGAGAGAGAACATAGGATTTCCAGACCATATAAAAAGAATACTTGATTTCTATAAGGTACATAAGTAATGGCAAAAAAATTAATAGAAAAAAATGTTAGAGCAGCTATAACTAGAGAAAATAAA
>VTLG01004288.1_pt1 | contig 26998 bp, 34 predicted proteins | sample 4694571 | NCBI WGS metagenome assembly VTLG01 (sample SAMN12604809, study PRJNA352737) | marine metagenome | biome: ENVO:00000447; feature: ENVO:00000209|ENVO:00000569|ENVO:01000036; material: ENVO:00002151; isolation source: viral sequences binned using virsorter ...
AATGGTTGGCGAATGGCAACAGAACTAATGACCATTAAGGCAGTAGTCTAATGTGGTTTGATCACATAATTAATTACAATATAGTGCTATACATAGGTATAGCACTAATTGTTGGTGGTTTTATTTTATTTTTAGTAGCAGCTCATTTTGAGAGAGAGGCAGAAATAAAACTTTTTAAACTAAAACAATTAGAGGAGGCTTTTTACAAAGCTAAAGAAAATGAGCGATTATAACTGGTGTCATAATCCCAGTTGCCATACAATCCAAACGCAATCAAGGATTCGAGGAACTGGCGACAATAAAGTTTTAAGAACTAGAAGAATTAAAACTTATGGCAACGATTGTATATGGACTTATTTTTGTAATCAATCTTGCTTAATGCAATTCTTAAATAATTTTGCGAGAGAAGTTGCTAACATTAGACCAGTACGAGAACCCAGTGAAAAACCGATAAAAGTTAGAACAGAAAAATATGAAAATTATAGATATAGGTGGAATGGTAACGAACATACAAGAGAGCCTTATCAAGCGACAAGGAAAATAATTGAAAATAGTTCTTGACAATGCTTGATCTTTCCTATATAATCCCAGATATGAAAGCGAGGAATATGAAAACAGATACAGACAATAGAACAGAAGAAAGAAGAAACAGATTCAATGGCGAATCTGTTATGCTAACTAAAGAAGAAGCAGACAAACATGACGCGTTGTTTATGCATGAACTAATGGCAACAATAGAAGATAAGACACTAGGCACAGGTGCGAGCAAGCACTGGCAAGAGATGAGAAATCATCTTGATTGGTTTATGAAGAATAATGCCAAAGCATACATGGTTCTATTAGATTAATTCAAACTATTACGAGGCGCTAACGCGCCTCGTATCTTTCTGCTAGTCGCTTAATACTTATATTATTTATTAATGGCTAGTAACTTGGTACCTTTATTATTATCATAGAGGTACCAACCTCGATCCTAAAAAAGACAATCTATATTAATGTAAAACCCCCTCTCTCAAAAGGGGTCCCACTGCTTTAGACTATGTCGCTTGATTTACATGGTCGTTGGTGGTAAAAACGTTTTGACACCCATAAGAGTACTTATGCCTGATATTAAAAAAATTTTAAAAGAATTAGATATAAACAACCTAGAACCTGAGACTCGAAAAGAATTAAAAAAATTAATACTTCAAAAAGACCTCAAACAAAAACATAGTAAAATTCAAAATGATTTTATGCATTTTGTAAAACATATGTGGCCTGAGTTTATTGAAGGAGACCATCATAAAATTATTGCAGAAAAATTTAATAATTTAAAAGCTAGAAAGATTAAGAGACTCATTGTGAATATGCCCCCAAGGCATACAAAATCTGAGTTTGCATCTTTTCTTCTTCCTGCGTGGATGATTGGTAACAACCCAAAATTAAAAATTATTCAAGCAACCCACACAGCTGAACTTGCTGTAAGGTTTGGTCGTAAGGCTAAACACTTGATGGATAGTGAAGAGTATAAAGAAGTTTTTCCAACTAGACTTATGGAAGACAGTAAAGCTGCTGGTCGCTGGGAAACAGCACAAGGCGGCGAGTACTTCGCTGTTGGTGTTGAAGGTGCTGTAACTGGAAGAGGTGCTGATTTGTTAATTATTGACGATCCACACTCGGAACAAGATGCTATGAACGATAAAGCATTACTTCGAGCTTATGAATGGTACACATCTGGACCAAGACAACGTCTTCAACCTAATGGTGTTATTGTTTTAGTAATGACTAGATGGAACACAAAAGATTTAACAGGACTTTTACAAGCTGCACAAAAAGAACCTAAAGCTGATCAATGGGAAGTTGTAGAATTTCCAGCTATCTTGCCATCAGGTAAACCTGTGTGGCCAGAGTATTGGGACATAGATCAATTACTATCTGTTAAAGCATCTGTTGCATTACCTAAATGGAATTCACAGTATATGCAGAACCCGACTTCTGAAGAAGGAGCTATATTAAAACGGGAGTGGTGGAAAAAATGGCCTGAAGATCAAGGCATTCCCCACTGTGATCACGTAATTCAAAGTTATGATACGGCTTATTTAAAAAAAGAAACGGCAGACTTTAGTGCCATTACAACTTGGGGTGTTTTTAGGCCCAGTGAAGATGGTCCGCAGCAATTGATTTTACTTGACGCCGTAAAAGATAGATACGAGTTCCCAGAATTAAGACGCGAGGCACTAAAATTATATAAATATTGGAAACCTGAGACTGTTTTAATAGAGGCAAAAGCCAGTGGTCTTCCTTTAACTTATGAATTAAGGAATATGGGTATTCCCGTTATCAATTTTACCCCGTCTAGAGGTAACGATAAACACGCTAGAGTTAACTCAGTGGCCCCTTTATTTCAGTCGGGCCAGGTTTGGGCCCCTACTCATCTTCAATTTGCTCAAGAAGTGGTAGAAGAGTGCGCAGCATTTCCTTTTGGAGACAATGATGACTTAGTGGATAGCACCACCCAAGCAGTTATGAGGTTTAGACAAGGAGGATTCTTAACCCATCCGGAAGATTATAAAGACAAACCCCGTCCACATGTGCTAAAAGAATACTACTGATGAAAACTTTAATTGACATATATAAAAATTTAGCAAAATTAGGAATTAAGCCTAAAGATATTATAGGTATTGGTGGAAATATTAAAAAATTTGGTAAATCTTTGTTTAATCATCCAATTGGGACAGACATGTTAAGATGGATTAGACAAAATGATAAGTTACCTAACAAAGTTATAGAGCAAATTAAAATTCATGCGCGAAGTTTAAAAAATGCTAACGATAAAGACCTTGTTATTTTTAATGAAAACATAAAAAGAATTATAACGGCTAAAAATCCCCCAAGTGCCGACATAGTCAAGTTGCCAGTTTCTAGAATCAAGCGACCAGAGACAAAAATTGATGAGTCAGATCTACCACCCCCAGGAAGTAGAGGTGAACCAGACGATATTGCAGCACCATTTCAAGATGCTGAGACAACAATTGCAAATATAACGAGTCAAATGTCTAAAATTAATAGGACTTCAAAAAACTTAGAGAAGGTAATCAAGGAATACGAAAATATTTATAAACCTAAAGGTGCAGAAGTCGATAAATGGATGAAAGCTATTGCTGATAAAGAAAAACAAATGAATTTTCAAACTTCTGACGTTAAAAATATTGATGTTGCTAAAATATTGTTCAATGAAACAAATGAATTTGCTGCCGCTAAGGGAGAAGCAAGACTTATTTTAAATAAAATGGAAAAAGACGGTTTAATTAGCGGAGTTATAGATAAATTAAACAAAGGAGCCGATCCTTTGTTAATGTTCCAAAATACTTTTGGAAATAAGGCTCTACTTAACCTTCCAAATCAAGGATCGGTGCAATCTGCAGAATATTATGCTAAATTTTTGAAAAATGCTAGAGATGCAAAAGGATTAAGAGTGGATGATCCAAATTTTAACAGAGAGACACTTGATTTAAGTAAATTAAATTTAGATGACATAGATATGGTACCTCCTTATGCACGAGGTGGTATTGCTGATCATTTTAGGAGCAGATAATGTACACCAATTGGTTACAAAGAAAATATAAACCAAATTTAAGAGAAAGGTTTGATTTAGCAGATGGTGGTCGTTTACCATTTAAAGAAAATCCTCAGAAAAATTTTTTTATGGGAGGAGAAGAGGCTTCTAAAAAAGGAGCAGAGATATCGGCAGCTAAAAGAAAGATAAATGTGACTGAAGTAAGTGATTCACTTGCTAAAAAAATTAAACAGACAAAAGTAAAAGGAATGGGTGTAGTTTTGGAAACTACTAGTGGAGGTGGTAAAGTAATTAGGGTTAGGATGACTAATCCAGCATTAGATGTTTTTAAAATAAATTCTTTGCCTGCAACAGAAGAAAATTTAAAAAAAATTCAAAATCATTTAGAAAATGTAAAAAATACTGATGTTTATAAAGATAATATTAAACCACCTAAAGGTGATAAAGAAAAATTAAAGTCTAAAAAAACTTCTTACTACGTAATGAAGGCAACAGATCCAGAATGGGTTTATAAAGAAATTCAGAAGCTTAAAACAAAAATATTATCAGGCGAAAGTTCTTCTCAAAAAGTTATTCACCATATGGCGGATAAAACAGAGCTTCAAACATTAAATAAGTTAGCTTTAATTGATAAAGACATTAATAACTTAGATTCGATGAAGAAAGCAGAAGATACTATTATTAGATTAAAGAAAATAAGAAATTGGGCTTTAGCAAGACCAAGTACAACTTTTAATAATAGAATTTTAGAAGCAATCAACGCAAGATTAAAAAGAATTGTAAAAAACGATTTGGTAAAAACAGAAGCTAAAGGATTAAAGTTTGTTGACATTGTAACGCGAGCGGAAGACGGAACTATTACTACTAAAAGTATTGGTGGAGATACATCGTTATCTATTGGTAAAAATACTAAATTAGGTGATATTGATTTTAAAGAATTAAAAAGAGGAAATTTAAATAGAACTCAAGTTATTAATTTAGCTATTAATGAATTAAAAGCTTTAGAAAAAAGTGAGATTTTAAAAATAGCTAAATCTGTAGATTGTCCTATTAAAAAAGCAGACGGCGGAAGAATTACTTATGCATCTAGTGTAGATATGATTGGATGTATTTCCAATAAACTTAATAAAAATCCAGAGACTTTTTTAAAAAGAGTTAAAAATTTACCTATGGCTTCACTTAAACTTATAGATCAAGCTTTAACTCCTTTATTAACTCCTGTTGCTACAGTGGTGTTACAGGGATCAAGTTTTGATGTAAAAAATCCAGCTAATTATTTATCCCCTATTTTTTGGGAAAGTGTAATTAAAAGATACGGAGCAACAACAACATTAAAAATGATTACACAGGTACCTGGTTGGAAAAATAAATTAAAAATTTTAGGTGATGTAGTTATTAGAGCAGGAATGCCTGTAGCAATGGTTAACACTTTGTCAAGAGCATCAGTGCCAGCTGCTGTCATTACAGGAGCGTATCAAATTTTTGATAAATCCCAGCCAAATCTTTTACGTGATGAAAAAGGAGATCCTTTAGTGGAGCCTGATAAGGCACCTTTCTTATTAAGCGAAATGATTAAGGCTCACGATAAAAAATTCTTACCAGCTGACGTATATGAAAAAGAACATGGAGATTCTGAGCCTGATCTTCCTGATGTGTTTAAAGAACGGATTAAATGAAAAACCCAACATTAGTTAAAAACATGAAGAATGTTAAATGGAAAGCAATTCCTCCTTTAAGAGGACCAGACCCGAAAGGGTTGATTAATAAGCCAAAACAAGATAAACCAGAAAGATTGGAGAAAACAAATGGCAGACATAGACAAATCCTTACCTAACGTAAGGCAGACTACTACAATTCCCGGACCACAACAAGAAGCAGAAATAGTTTCTCAAATGCAAGAAACTGTTCCTACTCACCAAGATACAGAAGTTACAGAAAACGAGGATGGAAGTGTAGACGTTAATTTTTCTCCTGGAGCAGTGGCTCCGGAGCAAGGATCAAATCATTACCAAAATTTAGCTGAACTTTTACCTGATTCAATTTTAGAACCTCTTGGATCTGAGTTGATGGGTAACTATACAGATTACAGAGAATCTAGAAGAGAATGGGAAAGATCGTATGCAAAAGGTTTAGATCTTTTAGGATTTCAGTTTGAACAAAGAACACAACCATTTCAAGGAGCTTCAGGTGCAACACACCCCGTTTTAGCTGAAGCTGTCACACAGTTTCAAGCGCAAGCTTATAAAGAATTACTTCCTGCGAATGGTCCAATTAGAACTCAAATTTTAGGAATGGCTACTCCTCAAAAACAGGACCAAGCGACAAGAGTAAAAGATTTTATGAACTACCAACTTATGGATGTCATGAAAGAGTATGAACCTGAATTTGATCAAATGTTATTCTATTTGCCATTAGCAGGTTCAACATTTAAAAAAGTTTATTACGACGATTTAATGGGACGAGCTGTATCAAAGTTTGTTCCGGCGGATGACTTAGTGGTTCCGTATTCTGCTACCTCATTAGAGGATGCGGAAGCCATATGTCATGTATTAAAAATTTCAGAGAATGATTTACGTAAACAACAGGTCGGAGGATTTTATAGAGATATAGAACTCTTTGCACCTTACGCAGAAGAATCTGAAGTTAAGAAAAAAGAACGAGAGCTAGAAGGTACTTCAGCAACGGGTTATCAAAAAGATAATAAGATATATACGTTAATTGAATGCCATGTCGATCTAGATCTTGAAGGGTTTGAAGACAGAGGCGAAGATGGAATGCCAACAGGAATTAAGCTTCCATACATTGTCACAATTGATAGTAGTTCAAGAAAAGTTTTATCAATTAGAAGAAACTTTAAAGTTGATGATCCCAAGAAATTAAAAACACAATACTTTGTGCATTTTAAGTTTTTGCCTGGTTTAGGTTTTTATGGATTTGGATTAATTCATATGATTGGCGGTTTAACAAGAGCAGCCACAAGTGCTCTTCGTCAACTTTTAGATGCAGGTACCCTCTCCAATTTGCCTGCAGGATTTAAGCAGAGAGGAATTCGTGTAAACAACGATGCCCAATCTCTCCAACCTGGTGAATTTCGAGATGTCGATGCACCAGGTGGAAACCTTAAAGATGCTTTTATGACTTTGCCTTACAAAGAACCTTCACAAACATTATTATCATTGATGGGAATTTGTGTTACGGCTGGACAGCGATTCGCGTCAATTGCTGACATGCAGGTAGGTGACGGGAACCAACAGGCTGCTGTTGGAACTACTGTAGCTCTTTTAGAACGTGGTTCGAGAGTCATGTCAGCGATACATAAGAGACTGTATGCGTCTATGAAAATTGAGTTTGTTTTATTAGCAGATGTATTTTCAACGTATCTACCTCCAGTGTATCCGTATGATGTGGTGGGTGGGAATAATCAAATTAAACAACAAGATTTTGACGATAAAATAGATATACTTCCTGTAGCAGATCCAAATATATTTTCTTCTACTCAAAGAGTTTCTATTGCACAAACAGAATTACAATTAGCACAATCAAATCCCCAAATGCATAATATGTACGAAGCGTATAGGGATATGTATGAGGCAATAGGTGTTAAAAACATTGATCAAGTACTACCGCCTCCTGCACAGCCTCAACCAAAAAATCCAGCATTAGAACACATAGATGCTTTAGGTGGAAAACCTTTTCAAGCATTTACTGGACAAGACCATCAATCACACATTACAGCGCACTTAGCTTTTATGGGTACGAACATGGCAATGAATAATCCGGTGATTTTATCAGCTTTAGAAAAAAATATTTTTGAACACATGGCATTAATGGCCGATGAACAAGTTCAACTAGAGATGAGAGATAATATTATGCAAATACAACAGATTCAGCAAACAATTCAACAAAATCCACAAATGCAAGAGGATCCTCAAATTAAACAAGAGCTAGAAAGACTTCAATTAGAAGTAGAAGCTAGAAAAGCTGTTTTAATTGCAGAAATGATGGAAGAGTTTGTTAAAGAGCAACAAAAAGTAATGGGAGGTTTTGGTAATGACCCAATTGCTAAATTAAGAGCTAGAGAACTAGATCTTAAGGCTCAAGACAATAAGAGAAAAGAAAAAGAAGACGAAGCTCGAATTAATTTAGATAAAACTAAAATGTTAATGAATAGAGATCTTCAAGAAGAGAAAATGGATCAAAACGAAGAATTAGCTATGCTTAGAGCTGCAACATCTATTGAAAAACAAAAAATGTCAAATCGTGCAAAAGCAAAATCAGATGCAACGAAAAGATTTGATGTTACTAAACTCAAAGGTCCTAGAAGCTAATGCCTTTTCAATCTGAAAAGCAACGAAGATTTCTACACGCTAATCATCCACAAATAGCAAAGCGTTGGGAAAAAGAATATGCAGGGGGTGGAACTGCACATTTAAATTTTGAACTTAATCAACTGCCTGAATATTATTTGCAAGCTAAAAAAGGAGGCATTGCAAATCATTTTAGAAAAAAGTTTGAAGATGGAACAGAAGATCCTGAATATTTAGGATGGTTAAAAACATATGAAATAAATCCAGATGCAGCAGCCATGCATCCTAATCATGAACACTATTTACAGATATATAATGAAAGTATGATGCAACAAACATCTAGTAATGGAATTTTAGATACTGAAGAAAGTGAAATGGATGTCACAACCGCAGAAGCTCCAGATGAAAATACTGGAGGAGAAATGATCAATCTTTTTGCAGAAAATGTTGAAGATCAATCTAATGCTCCTACAACTTTATTTATGAACAGTGGGGGAATATCACAGCTAGTTAAATCTAGTGGCAATGGTAAACGACCTGGATATAGAGGTAGTGACTGGGGGGATTGGGCAGGTGGAGAATTTGATACTTCAGCACCAAAGAGTTCAGCTCCTAGTACAGTTAACATAGGAGCGAGTCTCCATGGTGGACCTTCGGTTAAAGAAACTTTTAAAAATTTGGAAGACAAACAACATAGAGAAGCAGTTAATACAGAATTTCAAGGTACTGTGGAAATGCCCTACGCTTTAGATCTGCATGGAATAACACCTTCAAAGAATCAACGAGTAACAATTCATCAGAAGAACGTAGATAAGAAAAAATTAAACTATGAGAAAACATTAGCCACTCAAAAATCAAAAATGATGAAGACGGGACTAAGCAAACTTGTTATGCCCGCTATTATGATAGCCTTCGGAGTTCCACCTAAAGCGGCTGTAAAGAGTATTTCATTGGGTAAAGGTGATTTTTATAACATAGTAAAAAACAGCATTCCTGTAATGCAAGCAAAAAAAGAATATATTAGAGCTCTTGAAAATGCCAAAGGAGTGATATTATCAGATGTTGATTTGAATAATCCGAAGGAAATGAAAAGTCTAGAAGAGACAACCAATCTTGTAAAAATAAATGAAGAGATAAAAAATTTAACTAAAAAGAAAGATGACGATGAAGAGACTAGAGATGGTCAACCAGAATTACCTCCTATTTTAGAGGAACCTGCTGATGAAGAGGACCAGTATGCTTCATTTATAACTGATTATTTAGGAAAAATTCGAGAGAAACAACAATTAAGGGCTTCTTTAAAAGATAAAGATATAATTCAAGATAATGAAATTGCAACAGACGATATAACAATGACATTAAATAAGGGTGGACTTGCAAACTTATTTAGAGTAAAAAATCAATATTAGGAGAAAATTATGAGAAATGATTTTGGAAATAGACCTTATAAACCTAGATTCCCATATTCATCAGATAAGGGATCTAAGAAACAGGGCTATGATGACAGACTTGACGAATCTCTAGGAATGAGAGACGGCAAAGAATCAACTAAGTCTCAAAGCTTTAAAGCTAGAAGAGACGAATCAAAAGGCATGGAGAAAGCATCTGGTAATAGAGCTTATGCTTCTGTCGGAACTATGGATAAATAATATGGCAAATACTAGAAGAATGAATAGACTTGAAGAACTTGGAAGAGTAGATGCAGAAAAAGCATGGACTAAAAAAGGTAAAAGAAATCTTAAAGACGAGAAAAAAAGAATCGTAAGAGAACTTAAAGCTACCGGTGGCTCTGTTAAAAAACAAGGCTACAAAGATAGAGAAGATGAATCTCTAGGTATGAGAACTGGAAAAGAATCCACTAAGAAACAGTCTATGAAAGATCGTAGAGATGAGTCTTATGGAAAATGGGGTAGTAGACCAAACCAAAGCATTAATAAAAAAGGTGGTGGAATTGCTAAAAGAGGTTTAGGAAAAGCTTTTAGAGGCGGTGGTTTAGTCTAATGAAAGATTGGCAAAAAGGATCTGGTTACGTTGCAGAACCAAAAATTAAAAAAGACCCTTGGTCTAGCAAAGATGGTTATGCACAAGCTAAAACAATTGAAGCAACTGATCCAACAGAATCTCAAACTGTTACAGTAAAAGGTAATAGAGCAATCAGAAAAGATAAGAAGCCAGTTAAAGCTACTTGGTACTAATTTATGGCTTGGTTCAGCTTAGCTAAAATCGCATTACAAGCTGGCGGTAAAATTTACGCTAATAGACAAAAAGCAAAAGTTGCTATGTCTGATGCACAACTTTTACACGCAGAGCGTCAAGCTCGTGGTGAGGAAGCTTACCAGGGAAAATTATTAGAAGCGCGTCAATCAGACTACAAGGACGAATTTGTCCTCGTGATTATTTCGGCGCCCATAATTGTGTTAATGTGGGCAGTGATGTCGGACGATCCGGCAGCAATGGAGAAAGTAAAGCTTTTCTTCGAATATTTCCAGTCATTGCCGTCATGGTTCACCAATTTGTGGATACTTGTAGTTGCGTCGATTTTTGGTATAAAGGGAACACAAATTTTTAGAGGAGGCAAAAAATAATGCCAGAATATTTTAGAAGTACAGCAAAGAAACCAGCATCTACTAAAGTCCGTAAAGGATATAAAAAAGGTGATTGGATTCAAGATGCAATTAAAAGACCGGGAGCATTTACCAAAAAAGCCAAAGCCGCAGGAATGTCTGTAGGGGCATATGCTAATAAGGTTTTAAAGAAAGGAAGCGACGCTTCAACTAGAACCAAGAGACAAGCTAATCTTGCAAAAACTTTAAGAAGTTTTCATGCAGATGGTGGTTTAACTAAAGTTGGTGGTTACAAACCAGTTTTAGGAAGTAATAAATTTGGATATCCAAGTGGTGGGGTACCCGTTAAAAAAGGTGGAAAAGTATAATGGAAGGAATGCATTTACTTTTTAAGTTACAGAAAGAAATTAAAACTGTTCAAGATAATTTGTCAGGTGTTCTGTTAAATGGACAGGTTGACAAATGGGAAAAATATCAATATATGGTAGGACAGCTAAAAGCGTATCAAATAGTATTACAGGAAATCTCTAACCTGCTAAAAGATAAGGAGCATGAAAATGAAGACACAACAACCAATATCCACAAACTCAAACCAAAAGATTAAATTACCCGATACATCTTTAGTAGGTTTAAAAAAATCAGAAGAACAAAAAGAAGTTACCAACGAAAGCTCCAAATTACCTCAACCAACTGGTTGGAGAATTTTAGTTTTACCATTTAAAATGAGTGAAAAAACTAAAGGTGGAGTAATTATGAATGAGTCTACGTTAGAACGACAACAAGTAGGTTCACAAGTAGGAAACGTTTTAGCTATGGGACCAGAAGCTTACACAGGTAAGCGATTTGAAAATTCTGGACCGTGGTGTAAAAAAGGAGACTGGGTAGTGTTCGCACGATACGCAGGATCTAGAATACAAATAGAGGGTGGTGAAGTGCGTTTGCTGAACGATGATGAAGTTTTAGCAACAGTCAAGGATCCAATGGATATCTTGCATCAATACTAATATAAGGAGAAAACTATGCCAGAAACAGAAAAAAAAGATGATAAGATCATAGACTTACCAACAGATGGTCCAGGAGCCGAAGTTACATTACCAGAAGAAACGGTAAAAACTGATATTGACGTTCCTGAAAAAAAACCCGAGGGAGAAGTAGAAATTAAAGAGACTCCTCCTAAGGAAGAAAAACCTTCCGAGTTAATTAAGGAAGAAGAACCTAAAAAAGAAGAGCCTAAAAAAGAATTAGAAGAGTATAGCGAAGGAGTTAAGAAAAGAATCGCTAAACTTACTAAACGTATGCGTGAATCAGAACGTCAAAGGGATGAGGCAACGAAATACGCAAGAACGGTTCTTCAAGATAATACTAGTCTTAAAAGTAGGTTATCTAAATTAGATACAGGTTATGTATCTGAAATGGAAAATAGAATTTCGTCTTCACTTAGTGCCGCTCAATCTAAATTAGCTGCAGCGAGAGAAGAAGGAAGTATAGCCAAAGAAGTAGAGGCCCAAAAGGAAATTGCTAAACTAGGTTATGAAGAAGCAAGATTAGCTGAAATGAAGACAAGACAAGCTAATAGTGCAAAAAAAGAGGAAAGTGTATTAAAACAACCTAATATTCAACAAGATATTCAGCCATCTCAAAGACCAAAACCTGATGCAAGAGCAACAGAATGGGCAGAAAACAACGAATGGTTTGGTAAAGATAGTGCCATGACCTACACAGCGTTTGATTTGCACAAAAAATTGGTTGAAGATGAAGGGTATGACCCCCAATCTGAAGATTATTATGGAGAACTCGATAGAAGAATAAAGCTTGAGTTTCCCCATAAATTTGGTAAGAATACAGAACAATCGACTAAGCCGACTCAAACTGTAGCATCTGCTACGCGAGCCGTAAATAAAGCTGGTCGCAGAACTGTGAAACTCACATCATCGCAGGTAGCAATTGCTAAAAAATTGAATGTGCCACTTGAAGAATATGCTAAACAATTAAGTAACGTAGAGGAGTAGAAGCATGAAAAAAAATAAAACTAAAGTGACTGAAACTGCTGAAGCAGTAGAGGTTAAAGAAGACTCTCGCGCATCCACAACTAGAGAAGCTGAAAAGCGTCCTGTTGAATGGAAAGAACCAAATGCTTTGGATTCACCCCCTGCGCCGGATGGATTTCGACACAGATGGATAAGAGCCGAAAGCTTAGGATTCGATGACACTAAAAATATTGCTGGTAAATTAAGATCAGGATATGAATTAGTTAGAGCAGACGAATATGAAGCACAGGGTTATCCAGTCGTTGCAACTGGCAAACATAAGGGAATAATCGGAGTAGGAGGTCTGTTGCTGGCCAGAATACCTAATGAGATCGCCGACGCACGAAGTCGTTTTTATAGCCAAAAAGCTCAAGAGCGAAACGATGCAGTCAAGAACGATCTGCTGAAGGATCAGCACCCGAGTATGCCTATCAGTTATGATAGTACAAGTACTCGTAGCAAATCTTTCGGTGGTAAGTAAAAGTTTTTTAACAATTACGACCAACGGAAATAATTAACCGTGACTGGAGGTCCGCAAGGACAGGTCACACACGGAGGAAACAACTATGGCTAATCAAGATGCCGCTTTCGGTCTAAGACCGTTAAAAACTGTTGGTCAACAAGATGATTCCACTGGAATGGGACAACATTGGATAGACGCTGGAGAAGCTAGTGCTATGTATCAAGGTTCTTTGGTGAGTTCACCAGGAACAGGAACTGGATACATTGATATCGCTGGTTTAACTGATGTCTTAAATGTTGGAGCATTTTGGGGATGTTTCTATGATGATCCAACTACAAGAAAACCTACGTTCAAAAACTACTACCCTGGAGGAATAACTCCTCCTCAGAGTCAAGATATTGAAGCTTTTGTTTATGACAGCCCGTATCAGATGTTTGAAATTCAATCAGCTGCTACAGGTGCTTCTGCTCAGGCAGACATCTACAAATGTTGCGATCTTGCTTCTAATAGTGGAAGTACTTCGAACGGAGTATCAAGCGCTGAATCTGCAGACACTTTTGGAGCAGGTCCAGCCCAATTAAAAGTAATGGGAGTTTCTAGAGATCCAAAAAATAACGAGATAGGTTCAGCTAATGTAAATTGGCGTGTTCAGATCTGTGAACATTTATTTGGTTCTGGAACTGCCGGCGCAGCCAACTAATAGGGAAGGAGATAACTAATGGCAATATCACGACAACAACTAGTTAAAGAACTAGAGCCAGGTTTGAACGCCCTGTTCGGCTTGGAATATAAAAGATATGATTCAGAGCATGAAGAAATTTATGCAAAAGAATCTTCTGACAGAGCTTTTGAAGAAGAAGTAATGTTATCTGGCTTTGCTAATGCATATGTTAAACCTGAGGGTTCAGCGGTTGCATTTGACAACGCACAAGAAACATTTACTGCAAGATATACTAATGAAACAGTAGCTCTTGCATTCGCTTTAACTGAAGAAGCTATGGAAGACAACCTGTATGACAGACTTGCGTCTCGTTATACAAAAGCACTAGCAAGATCAATGGCTAACGCTAAACAGATCAAGGCAGCAACACCTTTGAACCAAGGACTACCGTCAGTAGCGGCAGCTTCTTCGTTTCAATCAGGTGACAATGTTAACTTGTTCAACACAGCGCACCCAACGATTGCTGGTTCTTTCCAAAACACGTTAACAACTCAGGCAGACCTTAACGAAACTTCATTGGAGCAAGCTTTAATAGACATTGCAGCAATGACAGATGAGAGAGGGTTAAAAATTGCAGCTAGAGGAATGAAAATGATTGTTCCACCTGAAAATCAATTTAACGCTGACAGATTGTTAAAATCTCAAGGAAGAACTGGTACTGCAGATAATGATATCAATGCAATCAAAAACATGGGAATGATCCCTGAAGGTTACAGAGTAAATCACTATCTAACAGACACTGATTCTTTTTACATCATTACTGATGTACCAAATGGGATGAAGTACTTTGAAAGATTACCTATCCAAACTAAAATGGAAGGTGATTTCTCAACTGGAAACGTGAGATACAAAGCTAGAGAAAGATACGTCTTCGGATGTTCTGACCCTAGAGGTATCTTCGGAGTTGAAGGTAACTAATCAATAAATTAAGAGGCCGCCTAAAAACGGCCTCTTTCTTAATTATAACAGGTGTGTTCATGAAAAAATTCCTAGTACAGATATGGGCTTACGATTATCACGCTAAATTTGAAGTTTTAGCGGAAGATAGCGTTGATTCTATTGAACAATCAATCCTTGACAAAATAGGAGAAAAGACTATAAAATGGGAATACATGGGGGAGAATGTTTATTCTACCCAAGTTAACAGAATAACTTATGAGGAAGTTATCTATGATACAAGACCTATACAAACACAAAAGGTCCTTGGAGTTGAGGTGGCAACTAGAGTATGAACAGTTTGGTAAATATACTCTGGATATGGTCAGAATTGATGACAAAATTAAAGAAGTCATCACTGAGATCAAACTCGAAGAAAATAAGATTGCTGATAGACAAAATGCAATCGAAGGCGCTGCTGCCCAAGTTTCTGTGGCTACTTAAATAAACGCCACATCGCTGAAATCGTACATTTCCTGTAGGATCTCTTGCACTCTACTCAAATCTAATATATAAATTACTCACTATACATTTTAAAACGATATATAGACGCGTATAGTCGACGGCCTAGAGACTATATATCAGAAACTAGGAGGATAAAATTATGGCAAGAACAAACTTTTCTGGACCTATCAATGAAGGTAATGTCCAGCAAAACAATCAAAGTAACACGACAACTTACAAACCAGGGTTAACAAGAAACGTAGGGTTTGTAGTAGCAGGTCAATCTTTTTGGCTTGATCACAATGCGTTTACTTTAACAGCAGCAGGCGTTGCTAACGTAGCAGCGGCAGCACAACCAACAGATGGTAATATGGTTTTAACTGGTGATGCAGCTACAATCGGAACTACTATTATGCCGTCAATTAACGGTTATGGTGGAGCAGCACAAGTTACTATAACTTCTGCAGCAGACGATAGTGGAAACGAAATGGTGTTAACAGGAACTGATATTTACGGTTTACCGCAAACAGAAACTGTTCAACCTATGGCTAATGCTGGAGTAGTACAATCTACTAAAACTTTTGCATCTATTTCAAGTGCACAAGTTAACTTAACATCTAGTGGAGCGGCTCAACAACCAGCAGGTAACGTTTCAATTGGTGTTTTAGCAACAGATAAAATGACGGTGCTTTGTCAATCAACTTACAATGGTTTTCCAGGAGTTGGTTTTGGTACTGCAGGTTATCAACCAAGTGGAACTTATGGGGAAACTGTCCAAAGTAACTTAGCAAATAATATTGTAATTCCAAAAAATTCAAGAATTATGAATATTTCGTTAATCACTGTTGAAGACCCAGGTCAAACAGCAGCGTTTGAATTTGGAGCTAACATCGGTCAATCAAGCACTACTGATACACACGACCTAAACTACTTTACAACTACATCAGCTAGTTTAAGAGCAGTTGGTCAGTATAATTTAGGTGGAGCTGGTGGAGCTGGTGGTTTAGTTCCTGATCATGCTAATTGTTACAACACTTCATATGGAGACACTAATCCATTTGCAGCTGATAAATTAGTAACAGTTACATGTGACTTTGGTGCAGCTATCACTGCAGGTGAGTGGATGATTAATTTCACTTACTTACAAGGTGTTAACGGTACTAACTAATAATTAATTAAAGTGCTCCTTCGGGAGCACTTTTTAAGGAGAAAAAAATTATGAGTAATGTAACAGCGATAAAGTCACTTTATATGGCACCTTTAAGTGCTAGTACAAATAATGTTGTAAATAATGAAACTTCTGCAGGTACTGCCGATCTTACGTTAGAATCCACAGCAGCTGGATTTGCTGAATGGGGTAATGTAGCAGCTACATTAAAATTTACATCTGGTAGTGCTACAACTAATGCTATTGTTTTTACAATTGTAGGAACAGATAAAGATGGAAAAGCTGTGACTCACGAACACACTGGTCCAGGAGGAAGTTCTAATAATGACACAAGTATTACTTTTACTTCAGTCACAAGTATTTCAAAACCTTCAACAGCTACAAGTTTATCTATAGGTACAAACGCTTCTGGCGCAGGACCTATTTTTGCTGGTAGAACAAGATTAAGAGGAATGCACGTTCATGCTGGTGCAGGCGCAGTAGGTTTAATTGTGAGAGACGCATCCACTACAGGAACAATCGGTTTGCATATGGGAATTCCGGCAGGAGCTACAATTCAAACAGATCCTTATATTCCAGATAATGGAATATTATTTCCAAATGGTGCATATACTGATGTCACAGGATTAGGTTCGGCTACATTCTTCTATGATGGATAGGAGGGTAGATGGCAAACACTACTTCAGGTACTACAACATTTGATAAAAACCTTTTCATTGATGATATTATAGAAGAGGCTTATGAAAGATGTGGACTTAGAGGAGTTGCTGGTTACCAGCTTAAAACTGCTCGAAGATCATTAAATATTCTTTTTCAAGAATGGGCTAATAGAGGAATACACCTTTGGCAAATTGCTGATGGTTACTGTACACTAGTGGCCGATACAAATGAATATATTGCCTATCGTTCTAGTGGCGATGGAACATCTACATTATTAGATAATGCAGGTGCGCAATTATTTAGTGTAGACGATATTTTTGAAGCTTCATACAGAAATAATGCTGGGACTACTAGTCAATCAGATAGTCCATTAACAAAAATTTCAAGATCAACTTATTCTTCTTTATCTAATAAATTAGCTACAGGACAACCCTCACAATATTGGGTTCAAAGATTTATTGATAGAGTTACAATTACTTTATACACTACTCCAAGTTCAAGTCAGGCTGGAGATAGAGTTTTCTTTTACTACATGAAAAGAATTGATGATGTTGGGGATTATACAAATGCAACTGATGTTCCCTATTATTATGTTCCATGTATGTGCGCAGGCTTAGCTTATTATTTAAGTTTAAAATATGCTCCTGATAGAACACAAAATTTAAAATTACTTTACGAAGATGAATTATTAAGAGCGGAGGCAGCGGATGGTTCGGAAGCAAGTACTTACATTACACCGAAAACGTACTATCCTAGTATTTAATTATGGCTCGTTTTGCAAAAGGGAAATATGCTTTAGCAGTTTCTGATATTAGTGGACAATCATTTCCATGGAATGAGATGGTTACACAATGGAATGGTTTATTTGTACACTATTCTGAATTTGAATCTAAACAACCTCAATTAGACCCTAAACCAAGTGCTGCAGATCCAACAGCTTTACCTACAACAAGACCACAACAACCCCCTTCAGAGGCTTTAAGGTTTTTAAGTTTTAATCCTATTACAACTTTTGCAGCGGGAAGCCCTATAGTAAATGTTTTTGAGGAAAATCATGGAAGAAATCATGCGAGTTATGTTAGATTTAGAGGACCACCAGGAGTAGCTGGAGCATTTAATAATATAGCTACTATTGATGGAATCACGGGAGCTCAGATTTGTGATGCTTCAGGACATAAACTTATTCCTGGAATATGGACAAGTACTACAACTACCCTTGTTGGAACGATTAATGCTACTCAAACCACTGGAATAACTTTAACAAGTTCTACAGGATTTGAAGTGGAGAGTCCTCGTACTCCTGGAAGCGTGAATTTTTTTTCAGATGGAACACCTATCAATGCAGTAATTATTGCAGCAGAATTAATTGCTTATACTGGCATTACTAATAACGTATTAGATGGCGTAGTAAGAGGATCTTTTTCTTCTACTGCTACAGCACATACTGCGGGCGATGCCATTAGATGTCTTCCAGATCCATTAAATAATTATAGAGTGGATACTTCAGATCAAGGTGGTACAGATACAGCAACCACTGGACAAATCGGTGGAGGAGGATATAATACATCCTCAGGACCAGTAACATTAAAAACGATAGGACCACAATAATATGGCATTTGTAGACGATGGATTCACATACGCAACTTTAACAACAGCAATTCAAAATTACTGTGAAGTAGATACTTCTGTATTTACCGCTGCTATTACAGATGAATTTATTGGAAATGCAAGTTTAAGATGTTTAAGAGATTTAAATATAGATGCGTATAGAGCTTCACAAGTAGGGTCTCTTGTAATTGGACAACAATATATTAATGCTCCTGCAGGATGCTTATTTGTAAGATCTATTCAAATAACAGAAGATGATACGACTCCTGATACTACTAAGTACTTAGAAAAAAGAGATGTTACTTTTATAAATGAGTATAATAAATTTGCAGATCAAGGAAGCGGCGTTACTACAGGTAGAGATATACCTAAATATTATGCAATGTTTGGAGGAACTACGACTATGACCGGGGTTACAGATAGTTCTTCAGGGACAATTATGTTTGCTCCATGCCCAGATAAAACATACAGTTTTCAAGTGAATTTTTCAAAAAGACCTCCAGGTCTTACAGGAAGTAATACAACTACTTATTTAAGTATGAATTTTCCAAATGGACTCTTATATGCCTGTTTGGTAGAGGCTTTTGGATATTTAAAAGGCCCTATGGACATGTTGACATATTATGAACAAAGATATAATAATGAGATTGAAAAGTTCGCAATGGAACAAATAGGTCGAAGAAGAAGAGACGATTATGATGATGGAACACTTAGATTATATATTGACTCGCCTTCACCTTCAAAGTAAAAGGGATTAGGAGAAAAAAATTATGGCTATAACTTCAGCAGTATGTAATACTTTCAAAGCAGAATTAATGAAAGGTGGACATAACTTTAATACATCAGTTCAAACACCAGCTGGACATGCATTTAAATTAGCTTTGTATTCATCAGCCTCGGCAAACTTAGATGGTACAACAAGTCAATGGACAGTAGCGTCTGATCCAACAGCAGATCCAACAAATACATATGAAGTAACAACAACTTCATCTGGTTATGCTTCTGGCGGAAAAGCTTTAACTAACCTTGGTGTAACTGGAACTTCTTCAACAACAACAAGTTATACAGATTTTGCAGACCTATCTACAGCAAACGGTACATCTTGGACTTCAGCAACTTTTACAACACATGGTTGTTTAATTTATAATACAAATGTAACGAGTGGATTTACAACTAACAGATCAGTATGTGTTGTTTCATTTGGCGGAGCTAAAACAGTTTCTAATGGAACTTTTTCTATTGAGTTTCCAACAGCAAGTACATCAGCAGCGATTCTGAGAATAACATCATAAGGAGTTAAGTCCTTATGGCTGATTCTACAATCACAGTCACAGTCGGCACAGGTACACAGTATCTTGTAGGCGGTTCAGGTAATGTATTTAAATTTGATGGTGCACAACCTTCAAGTTTTACTTTTCCTTGGGTTGAAACAGCCACTGTAAGATTAGATCAATCAGCTGCTTCAAACGATAATCATCCTTTAATTTTTACTACTTCTAATAGTACCGACACGGTTACGATGAGAAGTGGAATTATTTCATCTAATGTAACTTATTATTTAGATGGATCATCTAATCAATCCGATTACACTAATACAACTACTTTTAACGCAGCCACAACAAGATATATAGAAATTGCTCCTGCAACATCCAGTGATTTTTATTTTGCATGTTGGGTACATGGAATTTCTATGGGAGGAATTGTAGATATTACAGGTAATACTTGGGGTGCACTTACATGGGGAGAAAATGAATGGAATGATCAAGGTGATGAAACTGTAACTTTAACTGGTCAAGCTATGACTGTAGTTGCAAATACAGCTGGAGTTGTTGCTACACAATTCCCTGGTTGGGGTACTTTAGACTGGGGTGAAAACGGTTGGGGTAGTGTTAATGAAGCTAAAGAAGTTTTACCGGGTCAAGCGGCAAGTATGTCGGTAGGCACATTAACTCCAGTTATAGGAGAAGTATTAACTGGTTTCCAAATTCAAACAGTAGTGGGCACTCCTACAACTAGTTTTGATTTTGCACTTTCCATAACAGGTCAAGAAATGAGTGTAGCTCAAGGTGTTCTAGGTATTAACTCTGATGAAGATACAGAAGTAGGAATGCCTAGTAATTTAAACACTATGTCTGTAGGTGCTTTAACTGTTAATCAAAATTCAGATGTAAATGTAGGACTTTCTGGTTTTTCAATGTCTACAGACGTTGGAAATTTAATAGAAGCAACACAGGTAAAAGTTACCCTTACTGGTCAAGCTATGACAGGAGCTGTAGGTTCTATTAGTCCAGACGATATGGCTGTAGGAGCTGTTTCTCCAGGTGCTATGACAACTACTGTTAATCCTGCTGTAACTGTTCCCAATTATGACACTCGGGTATCATTGACTGGATTTGAAATAACTGTTAATATAGGAACGCAGTTTGGTATTTTACACTATGGAGATGTTGACACGGGAACCAATACATCATATACAGATGTAGATACAACGCAAGCAGCGGCTTAAGGAGAAAACTATGGCATCGACATATAATAGTCTAGGTATTCAATTAATGGCAACCGGAGAAAATGCCGGTACATGGGGTACTAATACAAATAATAATTTAAATTTCATCATGAATACCCTTGGGTATATTGATGTTGCATTAACGGCTGATAGAACTTTAACAATTCCAGATGGATCTACAGGAACTTATGATGGTAGAGCTATGTGGATTAATTTATCGGGAACTACCGGTGGGTCTAGAGTTTTAGATATAGCAGCACAAGCAGGAGATCCTGCAGCAAATATTGAAAAACCTTTTATCATAGTCGATAATACAACAAGAAGTGCACCAGCTAATACAATTACATTTAAAGTAACAGGTCAAACAGGAATTTTAATACCTACTGGGGGAACAGTTTTATGTTTTCACAATGGAACAGATATTATTTCTTCTGGTTTCCCTAGCACTACAGGCACTCAACCTACTTATACCTTACCATCAGCAGATGGGACAGCGAATCAGGCTTTAGTTACTAATGGTTCAGGGGTAGTTAGCTTTGGAGACGCAGGAATATCAACAGGAAAAGCTATTGCAATGGCAATGATTTTCGGTTAAAAAACAAAAGGAAATTAAATTATGGCAAACCCAAATATAGTAGCAGTAGCAAGTATTTACGGTGAATCGCAAGGATTCAATTTAAGTAATACAACAACTACAACTTTGATCGCAGCAGTGAGTTCAGGCAAATTAATGAAAGTTAACAGAATTACAGTCGCTAATGTTGATGGAACAAATGCAGCTGATGTAGATGTTTCAATTGTTAAAGCAGGATTTACTTCTGCAGCTAATGGTGCTTCCATTGGTACGTCAACATCATTTTTGGCAAAAACAATTTCAGTCCCAGCAGATGCGTCTTTGGTTTTATTAGACACACCAATTTATTTACAAGAGGGTGACGTACTTAGAGGTGGAGCAAGTGCTGCGAGTGATTTAGATTTATTCATATCGTACGACGTCATTGCGGTCTAGGAGGTAATTAGCTATGGCAAATGGCGGAATTATCGGACCTGTTAATACAGTCGCAGGCAAACCAGCACAATTAACAACTCAGATTAATTCTACTGGATCTCATACACTTCAATCAACAACATCAACTGTAGATTTTATAGCAGTCGCTGCCGGAGGTGGTGGAGGCGGTAACTATGGTGGCGGTGGTGGAGCAGGTGGAGTTTTAAAAAGTTTTTGTAATGCATGTTTAGCAGCAATTCCAGTTTGTGGAGGAGCAAGTGTCCCAGTAACAATTAATGGTGGTGGATCGGGTGGAGTAAATAGTGGACCTGGTCAAGGAGGAGATGGTGGTACTTCAGTAGTAATATTAGGTGGAACAACTTACACAGCAACCGGTGGCGGTGGCGGTGGTGGTCGTGGTATGACAGGTGGTAGAGATGGTGGATCTGGTGGTGGTAAATCTGCGGGATCTGCAGGATCAGGAAATACACCGGCGATCGCGGCACCCTTAGGAGGACCTCAAGGAAACGCAGGTGGTGGAACTGCTTGTGGTGCTGGGGGTGGTGGCCGTGGCGAAGCTGGTTGTACCGATGGAACAAGAGCAGGTGGTGATGGAATTGCATTAACAATTGGTGGAACACCTTATACACTCGCAGGTGGTGGTGGAGGTGGTGGACCAACAGGTTGTCCAGGAACTTCTCCAGGTGGAGATGGAGGTGGTGGAAATGGATCATTAACTGCTGAAGGATCGGCAGGAACTACAAACACTGGCGGTGGCGGTGGCGGTGGAAATAGTACACCTTTCGTTAATGGTAAAACTGGTGGTTCAGGAACAGTAATTCTTCAAGAAAATTATACATGCGGCCAACAGGCCCCAGGTGTTTGGCAACTGAACACCGTATATGATTTCGTAAAAAATGATAATTGGATTTATAATCAAGCAGATGTAGATTATTTAGTAGTAGCCGGAGGTGGTGGAGGTGGTTATCAATCAACTGGAGGTGGTGGAGCTGGAGGTTATAGAGCTTCTGGTTACGGACCTTCTCCATTACAAGGATGTTCATTAAAGCTAAAATGGGGAACTTATCCTGTCACAGTTGGAGGCGGCGGTGCCGGTGCAACTGGATCTGGATGTAGAGGAACAAGCGGACAAAATTCAGTTTTTGAAACAATTACTTCAAGCGGCGGTGGTGGCGGTGGAGGAGATGGTTCAATGACCGGTAATCCAGGAGGTTCTGGTGGTGGAGGAGCAAATGGTGGTGCTGGAGGATCAGGTAATGCAGGAGGATTTCCAAAAGCAGAAGGTCAAGATGGAGGTACGGCAACCCCTAGTTCTCCTTCAGGAGCAGGTGGTGGTGGAGCACTTGTAGCTGGTGCTGCAAATTCAGGACCCTCTGGAGGTGATGGTGGTGCAGGAGCACCAAATGCCATTACCGGATCAGCACTTTTTTATGCTGGTGGAGGTGGTGGAGGAAGTAGACCAGGTACTACCCCAGCCGCATCATCAGGTGGAGCTGGTGGAGGTGGACTCGGTGGAACTTGTGATGCAACAGGAACGGTTGGAACCGCAAATACTGGTGGTGGCGGTGGTAATGGAAGATCTAATGGAACGGGATGTTGTGCACCAGGTAGAACAGGTGGTCCAGGAGTCGTAATTTTAAGGTCATGTGCCTTTTTAAAAACAGATAGTAATTGTGCACCAGTTAGTTCACCTGATGGTGGTACAGGTACATTTATAGCAGAATTTAAAGCGTCAGCTAATGTAACCATTGGAGGAAGTACTCCTTCTAATGGTTTTGATTATCTAGTAGTTGCTGGCGGTGGTGGCGGAGGTGGAATTTGTGGATCTGTTGCTTCTGGTGGTGGCGGAGGTGGAGCTGGTTGTTCAGGTGGTATGGGTACCGCTTGTGGTCAAATTTCAACAATAGGAAAACCAGGTACTGATTCTTATGTAGGATACATTACTTCTTTTGGTGGTGGAGGAGGTGGAGGAACCGCTTGTAATAGTATTGGATTCGGTACTGATAATGGACAACCAGGAGGATCAGGTGGTGGTGCTGGAGCATGGGCTGGAAATAATGCCCCAGGTGGAACTGGAAATATTCCTGCCGTTAGTTCACCAGGCGCTCCTGTTCAAGGAAATAATGGTGCCCCAAGTAATTCAGCAGGTGCATCAGGTTATGGATCTGCCGGAGGTGGTGGAGCATGTGCTGCCGGTAGTTCAGGAACCCCAACAGATGGTGGAGATGGTGGTGCAGGAAAAGCAAATTCAATTACAGGAGGCTCAGTTACCTATGCAGGTGGTGGTGGAGGATCTACTTATTCTGGTGGAAGTGGTGGAAGTGGAGGTGCCGGTGGTGGTGGAGCTGGAGCTACAGGTCCAGGTGTAGGAACTAATGGAACCGCAAATACTGGTGGTGGTGCAGGGGGAAGTAATAATAACGCATCTAGTGCAACAGGAGGCTCAGGAATCATTATTTTAAGAATACCAACAGCTTGTGCACCAGGTAGTTTAGCAGCTGCTCCAGGTACTAATACAATAACAGTAGATGGGTCTTGTAAAGTAGCAACATTTACAGTAACTGGGACATTGACAGTATAGAAAAATTAAATTATAAATATAACTTTTAAGGAGTAAAAATATGGCACATTTCGCAGAACTTAAAGCAATGACAGATCCTACTGGATTTACGTCAGATTCACATCAAGTAGTACAAAGAGTTGTCGTTGTAGGCAATGATATTTCTACAGCAGCCGGTGATTTAGGAAATAATGACATGCATGTTGATGGAGAAAATTGGTGCGTTAATTTTTTTAAAGGTGGTATCTGGAAACAAACTTCTTATAATCATAATTTTAGAAAACAATATTGTGGTAAAGGATATGTTTACGATCCATTAAAAGATAAATTCTTAGCCCCACAACCATATCAATCTTGGTCATTAGACGGTAATGATGATTGGCAAGCGCCAGTTACATATCCAACTGATACTACAGATAAGTTTATTAGTTGGGACGAACCTAATCTAAGATGGATCGCACAAGATAACTCAGATCCAGTAAATAATTTTAATTGGGATGCATCAGCGCTAGCTTGGGTATCCGCATAAGGAGACTCATATGGCTAGTCCTTCAGGATCAGCAAACGGCGGTATTATAGGACAAACGAATAACTCTTCGTTTGGTAAGTGTACTATTACTACTAAAACAGCAACAGGTTGTTTTACAACACAACCAGGAACAAGAGTTGTTCAAGCTTTATTAGTCGCTGGCGGTGGATCAGGTGGATCTGGAGCTGCTGGTGGTGGCGGTGGAGCTGGTGGTTATCTATGCACTCAAGTAAACGTCTGTGCATCAACAGCATACAAATTAACTATAGGGGGCGGAGGAGCAGCCACACCTGCAACAGGTGCTTGTGCTTGTGATTCATTAGGAAAAGGAACTTCTGGAGAATCTACAATATTATCTCCTGCACCTAGCGTGCCAACGGCTTTAGCAACGGCTGTTGGTGGAGGAGCAGCAGGTGGATTTAGAGATACACCGGGAGTACCTGGTGGATCAGGCGGAGGTGGTGGCTGTAGGAGCAAATGGTTGTGGTGGAGCCGGTGCTGGAAATGGTGGTGCTGGAAGTTCTGCATCTCCTTTATCTCCGTGCACATTTGGTGGTGGTGGCGGAGGTGGAGCTGATAGTACTGTGCCCGCAGCTGGAAGTGGTGGATCTGGCGGTGGTGGAGCCGGTGCAAAAGGACCCTCAGGTAATGGAACTGCAGGAACTGCAAACACTGGCGGTGGTGGCGGTGGAGGTGGTAATCCTGGAACGTCAGCAGGTGGAGCAGGTGGTTCTGGTAGAGCCGTAGTAAAAGAATTAACTAAAGCAAGTGGTGTGTGGTCACTGCAATCACAGTTTGAATCGCAAACAGCAGGAACATGGCCTAGATTTATAGCAACTTATCCAAGTGTAGATTATTTAGTAGTAGCCGGTGGTGGAGGAACTTTAGCGTGTACTCCCGCATCAGCGGGTGGAGGTGGAGCTGGAGGTTATAGAGCTTCTGGTTATGGCCCTGCACCTTTACAAGGAACAGCTTTAACAGTGGAAGAAGGATGTCACGCAGTAGTAATTGGAGGTGGGGGAACAGGCCCTGCTGCTTGTAGTAGCGGACAAAATTCAAGTTTTGCTGCCGCAGAATCTTTTGGAATAACTTCAAGTGGTGGTGGTAGAGGTGGAGGTGGTCCTTCATGTACAGGAACAAATGCTGCGGGAGTACCCGGAGGTTCTGGAGGTGGTGGAGTTGGTTATGGAGGTTATGCTGGCGGTAGTGGTAATGCTGGAGGTTATACTCCTCCAGAAGGAAATCCAGGTGGTCAAGGTGGTGGATCATTTAATGGTGGTGGCGGTGGAGGCGCTGGTGGAGCAGGTTCTAATGGACCTCCAAGTGCTGCTGGAGCAGGAGTACCAAACGATATTTCAGGAAGTGGAGTAACATATGCTGCAGGTGGAGCAGGTCAACCTGGTGGACCAGGTGCAGCCGGAGGTAATAATACAGGAGATGGCGGTAATGCTCATCCAGCTGCAAAAGCTGGTGGTTCAGGAATTGTTATATTAAGATTTCCAGATAGTGCAGGTTTAAGTGCCAGCCCAGGAACAAATACTGTAGCACCTGCGCCAGGTTCTACAAAAATTGCTACCTTTACTGTTACAGGGACTTTAACTGTTTCATAATTTTTAATCTTTACTTTTTCTTTAACGTAATATAAAACATATGTATAAAGACATATGAACTTAAGTAATTATTATTGGTATTTTCAATCAGCCATTCCTCATCGCATCTGTGATGATATTGTACGCTATGGAAAACAATTACAAGATGGTTTAGCTACTACAGGTGGTTATGGCGATGTTAAAAAATTAAACCAATCTCAAATTAAAGATTTAAAAAAGAAAAGAGATTCAAATATAGTTTGGATGTCTGATCGGTGGATTTATAAAGAAATACAACCTTATATTCATCAAGCTAATCAATCTGCAGGATGGAATTTTCAATGGGATTTT
>VTLG01006020.1_pt1 | contig 26998 bp, 26 predicted proteins | sample 4694571 | NCBI WGS metagenome assembly VTLG01 (sample SAMN12604809, study PRJNA352737) | marine metagenome | biome: ENVO:00000447; feature: ENVO:00000209|ENVO:00000569|ENVO:01000036; material: ENVO:00002151; isolation source: viral sequences binned using virsorter ...
AGGGGTGGCGGGATACAGCCGAGGATACGGCCGCGGCGTTCCTGGTCGGCCTCGGCGACCACGGCGACCACGGCGACCACGGCGACCACGGCGACCACGGCGACCACGGCGACCACGGAAGCCGCGGCGCAAAGCGACAGGGTGACAGTGACAGTGACAGAACCACGGCAAGCCATGGCGGCCGCGGTCGCTCAAGGCCTGCCAGGCCGCGGGCCGGATCAATCATCCGTTGCAAGCGGAGCTGCCCGCGGGCAATGCCAGGGGACGGGCGGGAGATACGGCCGAGACAGCCGGCCATCGGGTTCCTGGATCGGCTTATCGGCCCCGGGGCCGCGGGGGGAAATCGCGACGCCGCACCCTTACGTTAGGGTGACAGATTTTTATGTCGGACTTGCCACCTCAGCCTCCGCAACCATCCCTAGCCATTCCCCACAGAGCCTGGGGTTCCTCTTCACGATGTCCACCAGGGCCGTCTCCAGCGTCCTCACCTGCCCCTCAGTGAGTTCCAGACCATAGATGGCCGAAATGGCCTCAAGTACCTCATGAAGCCCTGTAGCAGCCGTATAAAGGGGCGATAATTGGTCATGTATGGCAATCTGGGGGTCTGGGTGGGACTGAAAGTACCCAAAGCATCCCTCTTCTTGGAGATCGGTCACCTGAATCGGGATATCAACGTATCCAATCCTGATCGCGTCTCCCATCATCGATTATCGCTCCTGTTGGCCTTCCTAGAGCGTACTGCGAGGTTTGAATAGGCATTGTTCCTTGGATTCCCGTCCTTGTGGTGGATATCCTTCCCATCCCCCCTCTTGGCCTTGCCGGCCTTGATCGCCTTCCTCCTGGCCCTGTTGCGGGAGAGGCGATCTGCATGGTTCTTGGGTAGTTTCTCCATCCTCTTCTTCTTTTCTGGGGGGTAGGGCACTGGAAGCTCCTTCGCAGCAGGGGATAATGACCTGACCACATCGCTGACACTGGCGGTGGCCATGGATTTCCACAAAATTTAAAGAATTTTCACCACAATCATGGTAAGGGGGTTGCATATCGCTCAGCACTATGCTACTCTCCGAGTATAATACCTATAGGAAACCAATAGTTCTTCAAAATCATCTCTAAAGAAGCCTTAAATCGAGATCGCTGAAAGCGATCAATCTCTTCAAAACCATGGCCCCCTACAGATACCTATAGGTATCTTTAGACTCCGCTACTGTTGGTCATCCAATTAGGCGCTTCAGACTTACCTACACTACCTCTCATATTATTAAAAGAGTCTGTGAACTCTTCCAACTCAATCAAGATCTTCTCTTCCTGTCTCTCTTGAAGAGCGTCATCTATATCTCTCCCTAATTGGTCAACCCAATAGCCACAAGCCATGGAGAGAGCGTCAATCCTATCGTCAAACTTCAGGCAACCACGTTCCTTGGTCAGCCTGGTCATCTGATAGAACAACTGGTACTTCAAGGAGTCTTCTCCAGGATTCCCCTGGGTACTATTGAAATCCTCCTGTACGACGCGGCGGTCCACGATGAGCTTGCCTTGGTTCATCAGGGGTTCCAGGTAGTCGATGATTCGGAATTCCTTGGTCTTGGAGTGCCTGACCTCCTCCACGGTCACCGGGTAGATCCTCTTGAGGAATGGCAGGAGCAACTTGAGGAACATTCCATCCCCGAAGTTGGCCTCAATCACCATGTACTGAACCTTGTTCTCCTTGGCTATGGTCGCCAGGGTTTCCAAGGTCAGGTCGGTGTACCCTGAATTCAGGCCACCTGAGGCCGTCAGGAACAACTGGCCATTCAACATTTTCACGCAGGCATACCCACACTCGTCCTTGCCCCTGCCGGCGGGGTCCACGGCCATCACTGACCCCTGCCAGGGGATCATGTCCCCTACGAGCTTCATGGGCCTATAGAACCGATCACCTTTGAATCCCACATTCGGGAGATCGTCATCCCAGGCCAAGGCGGGATCGGCGGCCCTGACCACCTTCTCCGGCCCTACGTCGGTGTCTAGGTCCATCACAACGAGGTCTGCGAGCTTCAAGGGGAACCTCAACTCGTCGCTCATGGATGTGTCGAGTTGAAACTGCAATCCGAAGCCAGATCGGCCGTAGGACATCTCCCTTTCCAGCAGATCATCGTCATCAAAGCGTGTGGGGTCCGTAGGACGCCCAGAGAGGCCGTCTGAGAGCTTCTCTGAGATATAGGGGGCTAGGGTGTCCCCGTACACCGGAGCCACCTGAGAGGGTCTAGGGTACCTTGCTGGCCAAACCCGGCATTCGTACCCCCTGGCGGGGAGGAGGCTGTAGATGGAGCCTGAGTCCACCTGTGGGGTTCCGAGGTAGATGATCCTCCCTCCGGGCTTCAACACGGCATCGAACTCCTTCACAGACTCCGCGACCTTCTCTCGCATGCTCTGGGTCATGGAGTTATTGAGGCTCTCCACATCGTCGGCAATGATCAGGTCGGCACGGGAGCCGGTGATGGCCGAGGTGACCCCGAGGGAGCGGCAGGAGGGGGCATGGCTGGGAGGCGCCGGCCCAACGTCGAATGCGATCTTGGAGTCCCTCTGCTCCTCCCGAGGCTTGAGGTGCTGGAGGGCCGGGAGTCCCCGGATCAGTTGCTGGCAGAAGGTGCTGAAGTCATCAGCCCTCGTCTTGGAGGCCGAGACTACCAGGATGTTATACGAGGGGTTCAGGAGGAGTTGGTGGCATGCGAAGACGCTCGTCAGCCAACTCTTCCCTACCCCTCGGTACGCCATGACCAGCAGTCGGCGTGGACCGTGCTGGAGGTACTCGGAAATATCATATTGGATCGGCGTGGGGTCTGGGAGGTTCAGGTGTTTCCAGGCAAGGTAGACCAGGTTCCTGAAGTCACCCAGTGGATGCTTTGGGGTTTCCGTTGTCATCGAATGGGAGACTCAGGGCGAGGTTGTGGATGGGAGTACCCTCGCCGGCGGCACAGTCAATCCCGTTGTCTTTGAGGAATTGCCTGGCCACCGAGAGGTCTGCGGAGGACGCTTCACCTGATTTGATCTTGTTCAGAAGGTCAGAGCATAAAGCATTGTGGATTTGCTTCAGGATCTCTTCATTCATCATGGTAAGTTTCGTCCTCGTTGTAGGGTTGTAGGAAGGCGGGGGTTTCGTCTCCCACCCAGGCTCCGATTTGGTTGAATTGGAAATACTCTTCCGCTTCCTCGTTGGACATACCATCGGATTCCAGGCTGCTGATGACCTTGCTCCGGTCATAGGCAAGGATAGGCGTCTGGCCACACCTGGTGATGACTCCAACGATACAGTTATCGTAGCCATCCATCTTCAGCATCAGTGACTCCCGTTGTAGAGCTTGGTCATAACCTTTTCGACCTGCTTTTCCAGGTTCGCGATCTTCAAGTCCTGCCTGGTGTCGCTGGGCAGTTCCCCTGATCCGTACTTCCCCGAAGGCCAATCCCTAACGAAAATGGCGTGCTTTTCGACATCCTTGGACATCATCTGGATCTGGTAGTTGTTGTGCTGCACAGAACCCTGAAGGTTGCTGGCCCACCATACTATACCTCCGGCCTGGAGGAGTAGCCCTATGCCGATTGCGAGGAACTTGGTGTCCATGGTCAATACTTGAAGATCTGGAATTCCACAGCATCCGTTGCGTTGAATCCTGTGAGATAAACCAAACTAGGGTCACGGCAGGGGTAAATTATTCCACCGGCATCGCTGAAATACAATCCCACTCCCCCAACCACGTTTGAAGTCTCGTTTTGGCCAATCAGGATATAAGACAATGTGGTGTTTTGACCCGCTGTGTGGTTGGGCGTAGGGGCTATGAATCTAATATATTCGGTAGTGATCCCAGTAAGTTCTGATGGGAGGGTATCGAAAAGGGCTACCGTATCATTTCCTACAGATCTGGAGCCTTGGTAAACCCACTCCACACCTTGTATCGGATTCGTCCAATGGGTCCGTGTCCCATCACTTTCTATTCTGGTTGTCATTTTATTCGCCCTTGAAAATGTATTGAATTGCCACGCTGACGAGAACCGCCGCTGCGGATGACCATCCTAAGATCCACGCCTTGGATGTCTCAAGTACACGGATACGCTTTTCGTGTTCCTGGATCTCAGCGGTTTGCTTCTGAACACTGGAAATCAGGGAGTCTATTTTACCCTCCAGTTTTCCGATCATGTATTTCAAGTCCTCGTCGTGCGCTGGCATTAGACCAATCTCCCAAGCTGCCGGTGCATCCCGCCTCGTACCCTGGCGGGGCTGGGGGAGAGGCCATGATAGTAGAGATCGGATATCTCTCCATGGGTCAGAACACGGTCCCACATAGCCACCTCGCTGGATTTGCCTACGATCTGATTTGTGTTTTCGTTGGCGGCTTTCAGCAGATACCAATAGAAGTCTCTTGTCGTAGTAGGACTCGGTTCAGCTTTGTCGAAGACGTTATCTATGCTCCCTGCCCATTCCCCATTGACGTACATCTGGATACCGTTTGCGAGGGTTCCAGAGGTGACCGCCTTATACGTCACCGTGAACATGTTCCACTTGTAGATGTCGAACATGTCGTACTCGCCGCCTCCATGTAAGGCGCTGTGGAGATTGCTCTGCGTGAGGTTGGTGTCATTTTTCGTTTTGTGTTGGAATTGAACTTTCAACACGCCATCTACATTGGTACGTCGGATGAAGAATCCTGCGTGCATTCCTTTGTTTGTTGAGGGAGCAGAGGCATACATCAACCGATTACTGTTCGACTCGGGGAACGTCCCTGTGACCTGCACCCAAAGGTTGACAGTAGATGTCTTGTTTCGTCCAATCGGTATTTCGTGAGATAGCGTTGCGGAGGCGTCCCCTGTTTGCATGAGTCTCGGGCCTTCGCCACCTTCGTAGGTATCGAAGTTTTTACAGCTTTGGGAATCCCCACCCATTAGGGGGCCGGCGTCCCTTGGGGTATCTCCGGTAGGGAGCGAGTGGTTCACCCAATACGCCGCTGACCTTGTTGTCGTTTCGTTCGAGGTGTTGTTTCCTGCGGTCTGCATTTCCTCCTGGATCGTCCCTACTGCGGACGTAGATTCTCTGGTAAAGGTTGTCCAACGATTCATACGCCAGTAGTACACGGGATTCGTGCCTTTGACGTAGTCTGGATATTCGCTACTCATCCGGTTCCCTCCATTCGTCGCGGTTTTCCTCCAGGTAGGCCAGCAGGTCTGCGTGGGTCAGGAAGATACCAACCAGGGCCGCTCCCAAGAGCGAGGCATAATCGTTTATGTCGGCGTCAGGGGCGGGGATGACTGCCTGATCCCGTGCGAGGTTTGTCCGAAAGTCGCCACGGCCCTCCGCGGTCACCACTGGCCCCAGGTAATCCAGGTGGGCGAACTCGCTGACACACCAGGAAAACGCATCCTCAGTGCCGGCGGGGATCGAGACAATCGCAAACATCTAGAGGAGGCTCCACATTACGTTGGCGTCTGTCGCCGCACTGAAACCACTGCTGTTCGTATCGCAGTCGAAGGCGATTTCGATCACATCGGCCCCCTGGCAGTCGAGAAGGACTGACCCAACCGCTACGTCTGTCGCAGGGTTGGTCACCTTCACCGCTGGGTCACCGTAGACCTTGATGAGCGTCGAGCAGAACAGATCGGTGACTGACGGCTCCGTGTAGGTGGAACTCGCGTTCCTAGCGACTACCGTGCCTACCTCGGCATCAATAGAGGCCACGGTGTACGGGATGTAGGTATTGGTGACCAGCTTCCATCGCCAGATGGTGCTGTTGAATCCGTTGGCGTTTGCAACGTATATCAACTCCAAGAAGTTCTTGTAGCCGACATCAACGCAGACGCGATCCGTGGATGTGGTGGGCCGAGTAGTGGTAGGTGTCGGAGCGTATGCTCCAGTGTTGTCGGTGTTTGCTGAAAGGCCGATGGTGAAGCCATCTGGCTTGGTCACCAGCCGAGTTGATCTAGCCATTTGATGACTCCTAGAATTCCTTGGTGATTGTGATTAGAGTGAATAGATAACCATCTGAGATGGAAGTCCCATCTATGTTTTCGCCTAACTCCCCAGCAGCGTCGGATATGGCTTCCAACCTTATGTGTCTTGTTGTCCCGCCAGCAATGGTTATTCTAGCGAACCCTGTAGAAGTCGCGCTGCTATTACCATTCGGGCCTGTTCTGACTATTGTACCTACCCCCGATGTCGCTAGGTCTGCGGAAAATCCGGTATCGCTGGCTTGCCGCAGACGGGTGGAACAGGCTTCCATGTCTATGCCGAATACCTGACTCCAAGTGACCTGCCAAGTCCCGGCTATGAGAGTCACATAGCCATCTGTGGCTCCATTTACAACCGTGATTCCAGTCCCCTGGTTCATCAAGGTGTCCCCTGCGGTAGGGAGATATACATGTCGCCAATCTCCCGCAGCAATGGATTGACCATCCCCCAAGGCCGTGCCTTTTACCGAAACCACAGCTTTAACGGGGTTGAGTGTTGCAGGCTCCCAGCGGGTGCTTCCGTGGTTGTAGGTAAGCACCTCGCCATCGTCCCCAGCAACCGCAGCCGTCACGGTTACACCATTGATCTTGTTGACCACAGACGCTGCGGTCACATTGGACCCTGTGAACGTCGGTGAGGTATAGGTCACATCGCCCGTGACCCCAATCGTTCCTCCAGGGGCCAGGGAACCTGCGGAGCCTGTGGCATTGCCCGTGACATTGCCAACCAGGTCCGTGGTGATCGCCGGCGTACCTGCTGAGTTTCGACGCGGGATCATGGCCGCCGTGTTGGCTTCGGTGATGCCTATCAGTGCATCGACATTCGCACCACTGAGCCATGTGGCTCCCAACGCGCCATCTACCGGGGATGAGGCCAACATGTAGTTGGTGTTGGTAGGCGAGGGCATGTCCCCGGAGCCTGTGGACTCGGTTACCGTGGTGTTGACATGGTCAATGGATTCCTGGGCGGCGTAGATAGCCTGCAACGTGGAGTTGTCCAGGTCTGTCTCGGTAATCGTGGCCCCATTGACGAAGTCAACGAACTTGGTGTTCTTTGTGGCGTCCGTGGTTCCCGGCGTCTCCCTGTAGATCTTTAGAGGTACGTCGTAAGACCCTGCAATCGTCATCACCGTGCCTGCGGTGTTCAGGGTGAAGTTGGTGTGGGCGACCTGCGCCCCACCGGCGACAGGAGTGACCAGGAGCTTGATGTGGGAGTTGTCAAGAACCGAGAACGGAATACTGTAGGTATGATCCGAAGTGTTCTTGGTTTCTTTTATGACAAATGATAAGGCCATATTACGCTCCTAGCTAGGCTCCTCGTTTGAGTTGCTGTTGAATCCGTAACGCATTCTGATACTTGTTCTTCGTTACCGAGTACTTCTGCATCGTCTTGTTGAAGCCAGCACGCCGGTACTTCTGGATGATCGATCTGATGATGTTCCTCGCTGGGCTGTCCACGCCTTCCACGGGAGACTTGTCGAGACGTTTCCATTCCTTGCTGCGGACGAGGCGATCCAGGGTTTCATGTAACGTCCTTCCTCCGAGTTTCACACGACCTGCTTCCTCCTGCCATGCGTCATAGAAACTCAGATCTGATCCTTCCCGGTACTCTTCCCTGGTGTTGATATGACCTCGGATCATGGCCTTCGGGGGGCCGTCATTCAGTTTCAACTCGGTGAACGCTTGGTACACGGGATCATTCACCTTCCGAGAGTGAGTGAAGGGGTTGAGCCAATCGAACCCAATGGGACCGAGGGAAGGCCAATGGCCATTCGGCTTGGAGACAGGCTTCCCGGTAATGTCGTAGGCCAGGGGAACCTTGGCGTTGTTCCAACCAGTCTTTTCTCGGAACCTGTCGGTAAGCGTCCTTGCCCTTCGGAAATAAAGGTCATCATCATTGAACGCCTTCTGGTATGTACCCTTGGCCTGGTACATGAACGAACTGTAGGGGACAAAGGAGGTCAGGTAGGAAGAAGCTACCCTTGGGAGATACCTCTCGCCTTCTGTCATGGCGTTCAGGAAGTTGCTCAAGCCTGTGAGATAAGTCTTGTTGCCAATGTTCTGGGAGATTGAGCCTCCGATAGAAGCCATGATGGTTTCAAAGGGAGTGTCGCCATAATCATGGGTATAGGTGTGGTTGGAGATTTCCACCACATCTGCCATCAAACCAAGGAACGTGGAGATAGGTTCCATCCTCGCATAGGAGATGTAATTGTCACCGATGCGGAATGAGTATGGTTGCCAACCCGATGCAAGGAGGCTTCTCCTAGCGGCTGCGTTCTCCGGCCCTCCTCCTGTGATGACGCCACTGTACGCTAGATACGAGGACAAGGTGACCAGGGAAACCCCTGTGGACAGTCTTCCAAGGGCTTCCGCGGCAACCCGTGAATGTTCTCGGTATGCCTGTTCAGCCCCTTGAGCCAGGGCTTCCTTGGCGGCCTTCCTAGCGTTGTGGTATTCCGTATAAATCGTCGGATTGACCGGGGCACGGTCACCTACGAATTTTAGGAGGTTTCTCGGAGTCTTGATGAAGGGGAAGATCAAACGCATCCAGGGATGCTTCTTGGCAAACTCCTGAAGCCCGTGGGTGAAGCCCCCACGATTCAGGGTTTCCTGCCAAGTGGATTTCAACGCCATCTTCTCAGCTTCTGCACCAATGGCTCCTAGTTGGGGATTCCATTCCTCGGCTACCAACTTGTTGAGTTGCTGATCGAATTCGATGCTTCCGACTTCCAGTTCACCATCATTGATCAACTTCCTCAACACATCTTCATGGACCCTTGCCTTGGTGTACAGGGTGCCGTTCTCATCCACCATCTTGTGCATCCTGCCATCGACCTCTGCGGTGATCTCCTCAAACAGGACGAGTTCATCGGAGTATTTACCCTTGCCACCGGACTCTGCCTCCATGCGGAGTTCCACATCCTGGGCTTCCATCTTGTCGTAATCTCTACGCATACCCTTATTGGTCTTGGTTTCTCGGCCGGCCCCCAGGATGCCTCGTCCACCTGTAGCTCCTGCCTTGCGCCCATGGACGGTGTATTGAAGAGCCTGGGCAGCCAACTCTGATTCGACATGCGAACGGACCACGGCGGTCTTGTACACCTCGTCCATCGCTCTCATGGTGCGGCCAGGTAAGTTGAGGAATCCTCCAACCCAGTCCAGCATGGCGCCGGTTTGCGTGGTTTCAAACTCCCAAGCCCCACCTTCGGTCCTCTTCCAGTGTCCGAGGTTGTTGCGGATGCCGGCTTCAGGCGACCAGAAGGCTTCAGCCGATAGTGCCTGGCGGTCACCCCGCGGTCCCACAGCCGCCGTGTCCATCATGGTCGATCCGGGGAGGACGCGAGAAGTGTTGGTGGCCAGTGATCGTGTGAAGCCGCGAACCGAGTACTTACTCTGGAGAACCATGGAGGTCATCATCTTTGCGACCACCTGGACTTCTTCAAAGTTCCTAGCGGCAAGGTCCGCTTCCCCCTTGACGGCATGAATGGTCCCGGCGAGGCCATGGCCCATCATGCGTTCCAAGGGGAAGATCATCATCCCGAAGATATTACCTACGGTAGTGACGCCGAATATCGTTTTCGTGCCTGAGATAAGTGCGTTCGTCCACACCTCTATGCCGGCGTTGACCAACTTCCCTCGCAATGACATAGATCTCTTATATTGCTGGATGATCTCTTCGGGGACATCACCAGATCTGACCAACATGTCCAGGTGGGTGACAATGTCATCCAAGCCCCTGTCGATGTATCCGTGGTTCTTTAGGTACTCGGTGATGTCGATGGTCTTCCGGGCCTGGAGCGCGGTTCCTGTCATCGCCCCGGCTCTCTTCCACTGCTCTGTCATAATGTTCAGGTTGAAGAAGGAGGCGATGAGTTCCTGGCCAATCTTGTTAGAATCAGCCCTGTCGCCCTTCCGCACGGCCCGCTGATATGCATCTGCCATGTTGCCCACTTCCATGTAGTATCCCTGCTGTAGGATACGCATCACATGGGTCAGCTTGGCAGTCTTGGTTGCTGCATCAGCAAGGTCTTCACCTACGCCTAATGCTTTCTGAACCTGTTCAGCATTCGTGATATCTATGTCATTATCTTGCCAGATCTTCGCAACATAGTCTTCCCAATCCTTTCTCTCTAGTTTTCGTTGGTGCTTGACCTTTGGCCTGAAGTTGGGGTCGTTCGCGAGTTCCAGCCCAGTGGCAAGGATTTTCTTCTGATGCTCGCCGGCCAATCCCTCGCTGAACTTACCACTGCCTCCCGTGTTCGTGGCACCTCCAGGAAGCCCTAAGAGTCCCTTCAGGTAGGCTCTTTCTTCTTCGTGAAGTTCATTTAGGAAGGCACGCAGTTCGTGGACATTCAATGCCCCGGTTTCGTCATAGAGGTTGATGTTCTTCATCACACCTGAAACGATGTTCCCTAGCATCCTAGATTGCTTGGGAGTCAGTTGCACCGTTTCGGCACCGTGGGCCTTGAAGCCAAACTCAGCGTCGAGTACCCGCTTCCTCAGTTCCCTTGATTTCTGGGAGGCCGTCATTCCCTTCCAGGCATCAGACGCAGTATCAGGTACGTCTACTCGCTTGCCTGGGTCTTCCTTCAACCTACGGAGCAGGTTTACCAGGGTGGTCTGGTAACTGGCTTCAGTCGCTCCCTTTTTCAATTCAAGGAGTTGCTGTTCCCTATCACCACGCTTCTGCATGTTCCGGGGATCGCTGGAATCGAACCTATCGGCAGGACGCACTGGCTTGTATTTGATCTTGCCCTGCTCAAGGGGGATTAGTTTAGTCTCTATCAGTGTTGTCAGCTTCTTCAGACGTTCGCGTGGTGATCCCTTGATGGCCGCGGCCTTGGCACGGAGGGACTGCATGCCGTGGGCGCCTCCTTCTTCCAGTGCCTGCGTATGCTCGTTGATGTGGCGGTGAGTCATTTCCAACTGCGAACCAATCTCCCGCTCCCTTGCTGCTCTTGCGTCCTTGGCTTGTTGGGTCTTTCCGGTGGGCTTCTTTTTCGCAGCGAGTGTTCGATTATTCCCTACCAGGGTGTTGGTAGCATCAAGGCGGGCGGGGTCTTGAGGCTCCAACTCAAACTTCTGATCTGCACCTTCTTGCCGGCCCTCCATGGTTTTGGGGACTCTGGCTTCTATAGGTGTGTCTTCAACCCTCCTAGCACCGCTCTCCGCAACGTCTAGTTGCTCCCTGGTAGTGTCCGTGGCGGGATGGGCATCCTCTGGCCGGCCTGGCGTGCTGTCCATGGCCTCCTGAACCTCGTCAGGACTCTTCCCTTCAGCCTTCGCGGCTCTGCCACGCTTGATCGCCTTGACTCCCCAGATGGTGGCCTTGACCAACCCACCCACACCTGCGATCCCTACGTCGAAGAGGACGCCCTCCAGGACGTTCTTCATTCGACCTTCCAACTCTGAATCATCCTCATCGGCAGCGAGGTAATCGAAGACAGGTTGCTGCATTCCGGGGAATTGCTGGAGCCAGTTGCTGAAGCGATCTTCGTGTGCCCGGAATACCGTGAAGTCCGTGGCCATGCCGGCGGCTAGGATGCGGGAGTACTTGGCAAGGTTGGCTTTCGTGGTGTGTCCCTGGGTCCGTAGGGCGTACTCAGCGGCCTTGGAGATGTGCTTCTGCCCAAAGACGCTCTTGACTATCGGGCCGCCTACAGGGAGCCTAGACAAGGTCTTGGCGGCCTTTCCTGATACTCGTTGGACATTCTTCACGCCTCGGACTACCTGTAGCCCACCCTTGGCTGCGGTAGTGACCTGGCCGGCGCGTCCCAGCCATCCGAGGATGGGGACGAAACCTACGGCGAAGTTTGTCAACCCTTCTACCAGGCCACCTACGGCGGTCTTGCTCCTGCCCAAGGGATTGGTTTCCCAATCGGGCATGAGATCCAAGGTCATCCAATCCGCAAGCTGGTAGAGGCCCATGCCGGCACCTACGACTCCGCGGGGTATACCGAGGGCTGCGTCAAGACCTGTGTCCTTGACGGCGTCCCAGAAACCGTCATCCTCTTCGATGTCCTTGGTTTTCTGTTCGCCGTGGACCTGATCAAACTCAGCCTCGGCTTCCAGTTGTTGCTCTTCGTTTTGAGGGAAGGCCAACGATGCAGGATCGACGCCTGGGTAAGATCGTAAAGCGCGTTGACCAACCCCACCTCCTACAGTGAAGGATGTGACGTACTTGGGGTTGAATTTAGCCATAGTTTTATTCGCTTAGTAGGCGGGAAAGTAGTCTTCTTGCCATGAGGGAGCTTTCTTCATAATAGGCACCCCGGAAGGTACCACACGGACTTTCTCAGGCATGACTTTCTTGTAAGCAACTTGACGCATCCTTCTCGCTTCTGGGGAGCCTATCACAACCGCTCGTTTCCTCGGATCTCTACGTTCACGCCAACCCAAGGTTGTAGCCGTGGCGTTACGGGACGCAATCGCATTTGAGGAATCGAAAGCGGATGTCATACGAGCCGCCCGATACGAGTTTTTTGTCACGATTAATCTAAACTCCTCCGGGCTGGGGATATTGCCGTTAGCCATTCGTCCCAACTTTCCCGCCTCCAATAAGGTTGTACGAAGAGTATCCAATGCTTCAGGGCCATGCTCTTCCTCAAACGCCTGTAGTTCTGCGAGGCCGTTGAATAGGGGGGTGTTGGTTCCCGTAGAGGCTGAATCTATGAATCCTTGGGTAAGGGTTGCAGGGTCACCATCAGTGGCCCACAACCGCATGGGAAACCCAAATTCTTTTGCAGCCTTGGCCGTAGCGGCTTGCAGATGTCGGACGCTCACGGTCAATTCCCTGTCATCTGTCGTTTTGAATGTAGCCTGCCTGGTCCTGTGATCCCATCCTGCGAGCGCTTCATAATTACCGCTACCCACAATATCGATCAATTGGAGCATAGGGGCAGCAGCCGTATCACCTGCAAGGAACATACGCTGTCTTACGCCAACCTCTTCTTGGGGAGATACCAACGAAATAAGGTCGAAGGGGGTCACATTCTTCCCAATGCTCGCCGTAACCAGAGGGGATACTTTCTCCCATGAAGTCAAGGATTCATTATATGCAGCCATCACATCGGTGATCTCACTCTCGGCATTACTAGCCTTTCCTTCCACCGCATCTCGGTATTCTATGCCCTCGTCGTGGAGTTTCTTGATTTCGGCATCAAATAGCTCATTCATCTCTTTAGACACTGAGACTACTATGGAGTTCCTATCTGCATTGCTCTTAGCGTCAACTATCTTTGCCCGTATCTCTGGGTTATCCCAAACTCTTCTACCCCAATTCTCTGCAAGAGCCACTGCCTTTGCCTGCAATTCTTGGGCTATCCCTTCTCCGTAAGCCGAAAAGGCTCCACCTGTGCCTGTAGGTATACCTCCCACCCCAGTGGGAGGTAGCTCTCCAGTATCAGTGCTATGGGCTACTTCCGCTTTACCGTATGCATAGTTGTGAGTCGTCCCCACTATATCGGACATATAGGCATCGATGCCTTCGTGGGACTCGACGAAAGCTTTCAGCTTGGGATAATCTGCGTGTGAACTTGAGAGGAGAAGGTGGCCCTCTTCATCCATTTTTCCTGATAATTCGGTGAAAACCGCCCGCAGGGATTTACCTACTTCACCTCCCCCTGCTATCGCTGCTTCTTTTGCCGCATGGAGTGAAGACCAAATAGTTTCGTAGTGTTCTGAGGCATTGGTTGCACGCCTATGAGCCTCGTTGACTCTAGCATCGTTTATTATGTTTTGTGCCCGAACCCTAGCCTTCTCTTCCTTATCGCCCACCAACCCCGCGTGCGTTAGCACCGTATTCGCCGCACTCATGGCCGCTACGTCTTGATGGATAATTTGATCCATCACCTCCTGTATCTGTGCCTGTACTATTCCACGGACCATGGTTTCCTTCTCAGCCTTGTTAGCCATGGATTGGTAGGCTTTAGAGAAGGAGTCTGTACTCGTGTCTAGGTCAGACATCACCACATCTACCAATTCGTGTAGCTCATCCCCTTCTACCGGATCTGTTAGGTAGTTAGGTCTTTCCCTGAACCTTTCCGCAAGGGTGGCTGGTGTTTTACCATCCGCGAGTGTGAACAGTTTTCCGGTTGCTATCCGTTGGTTTGAGTATTTGGTTATATCCGCAACCACGGTCCTTTCGCGGTTCCCCATGTTCCCTAACGCGGCTGCCCTCCATGCCTCCGCGTGGGTAGTAGAAGGATCGCGAGACTCGGGTTCAGGGTTTCCTTTTGCCGTGTTATCTCGGGCCTTTTCTTGAGCATTGGCCTCACGCCCCGCTTCTTTTACTGGGTCAGGGAAAAGGCCATCCTCCTCATCAGGATCATCAGGGTCTAGTTTCAAAAGAGGTTCAGAAGCACCCTCTCCGTAATAGGCTTCCAAGCCTGCTGCCATGGCGTCTGCGGCCTCATTTACATCTAATTTATTCCGGAATGCCCCTCCTGTTTTACTAGCCTCGGTGAGCTTCGTCTGCAATTCTCTCCACAATTGCTCGCGAATCCGTGTTCCCCCTGTGCCCCCTTCAGTGTCAATGGCGGCCTGAACCGCTAGAAACATATCTCTTATATTGGCTGTCGCCTTTATTGCTTTTTTGGGGTCCGCGTCAGCAAATCCAGCTACTATGGCTCCGATCCTGGTGCGGCCTATATCCAGCACCCTCTTCTCTATCTCTTTCTGCTTGGCCACTGACTTGGCCGGGAGAAGGTATCCTTCTTTCTTAGACACAAGATCCTTGAAACCTTGAGCCATGGGCGCACTCATGCCAAGCACATCAGACCACTCTAGGGTCTTATCGCCTGTTACGGTCTGCATGGCTTCCAGGGCCATGCCTTGGACCGTGAGTGTGGACCCAGGCTCAGTGAGGGCGGCCCAATTGGTGTCTATGTGTCTCCGTGCGGCATCGATGTGTTTCTCAGCCACCAGGGAATCGAAGAGTCGCAACATGCGGGGGAAATTTGTGACATCCATTCCCTCCGCTTTCATCAACTCCAGGGCTTTTCGACGCTTCTCGGGAAAGCCTAGACGTTGGGTGGCTTCTGCATCAATAGCCGCTGCAATGTTCCTCTTAGCGTTCTCGTCTAATTCTTGACCTTCCTCATTAACCATCCGGTCAACAGCGGACGCTCCAGGAAGATTTTCAAAAACCCATTCCAATTGGCCTTCATCGTTCCTGATGAGGTGCTTGTCCACCGCTGCCGAGACGGCTTCCCCTCTCCTTGCGGCCCTCTCTTCCTCTACCTCGGCGTGGATCTTTTCAGCTACACCTACGAGTCCTTGATTGAAGCCTTCCAAGCCCTTGATCAGATGTGCTGCGGCTACTTTCTCGTCAGGGGGAAGTCTCAGGGCGACTTGCCATCCCTCGTCCACGGGGGAGGCTACCGGCTGTAGCGAAGGCTCGGGGAGATCCAGTGACAGTCGTTGGTTGCTGCGTTTCAGCAACTGCTCTAACGAGTTTCTTTTCTGTCTCATGGCTTAGTCACTTTGGGGATTTCGGGGGCTTTGGGGGCATACTTCGTAGATATCTTGGACAACCACTCCTCGCCACCAAACTTCCCTAGATTCCCTAAACCCGCTCCTGCTGTGCCCAACAAGGGACCAACGAGGCTTGGGGGCGCCTCGTAGCTGGGGGTCGCTGCGAGGATCTGGCCAGTGGCTGTGCTTCGATAGCCCTTCTGCTCCCTCTGATACTGACGCGCTCGCCAACTCAGATTGGTGCCGAGGGCCACGTTCCCGCGTCCCATCTCCATGTCCATGCTCTGGCGAATCGCCGCCAGGTTGATACCCGTGGTTCCGCTTTCGGCAGCCGATGCGGTCACCTGGGACATAGCTTCTTCGTAGGCACGCTGGCGTTCTGTCGCCTTCTGGGAATGGAGACGGTTCTCCTGCATCTGGCGGTCAGCCATGGCGTCGTACTTGGATATCAGGGCGTCATTGGTGACCTGCGTCTGTTGGAGGTAGCGTTGTCGTTGGGCCTTGTTCTGGGCTTCGATGGCCTTTGCTTGGGATTGCTGACCCATGATCGCAGTGGCACCGGAAATCGCGGTAGTGAGCGTTGAGAAACCCAAGGCGGCTGTGGACATGCCGGAAAAGAGGGTTGCTCCTAGCCCTGTAGCAGCCGTGGCACCTGCTCCTCCAATGATTCCAGCAGCGGCTCCAGTACCCACTGCGGCAGCACCGCCAGCCATCGCAGTGCCTATAGTCGTGAGAATTATTGGGCACATTTGCAGATCCTCGTAAATTCAAGAAAAGGTCGTTTCTGGAACCCAAATTCTGGGTGCCGGCTGATGAACTTGTATCCCAACCACTTCAGCCATCGGATGTGCTTGGTGTTCCTCTCGTCAACTACGTTGCCAACGATCTTGTAAGGCTCTTCGATAGCGTGCTGCCACAACCTACTTTGACGTAGGAAGGGCATCCGGGCTTCAAATAGGTACTCGCTGCTAAGGAGCCATATACTCCCATACCCCTCGACGCTGTGATTGGCGGCCACACCAAACATTCCAAAGGGCCGTTCCTGGGCATCTACCATGGTCAGGGGCAGCAGGCATGATTGCATGGCATAAGACAGGGCCACATCGTGATCAAGACCAACGGTGGCCTCGATCTCTGCCTTGTCTGCTTCACGCAGGATAGGCGCTACCTTGTCAGGATCACTGGGAATACTCGGGCGTACATATCCTTTGATCATCCGATTCTTGTTGCCCTGGGGTTGAATTGAGCTTCATATTCCAAGCCCATGATCGACGAGGTCAAGGGCGTGTCGTTGATGATTGTAATTGTAGCTTGGTCGTTCCTAGCGTAAATGGGGAACTTGAGTTGACCACTGGTAGTACCGCGGCCCCCTACGGCCGCCGTGGCTCCCAGGATGCCCCCGTTGAACGTGGTTGTCCTGGTAGTCCTGTAGGTAGGCGATACCTCGACACGGAAGTAATCGCTTTCGTGATAGATCAAATGTCCGTACATCAGTTGGTAGCGTCCCGAGGCGTAGATAGGAGCGTTGGGTTGTGGCTTGATGTATGGCCTACTGAGTTCTACTGACATCGAATACTGCGTTCCGATGAAGACCTCGTCTGTGGTGTGATCGCCTGAGACTACCAGTGTAGTCCCCGTGGTCGCATCGGGGTTCTCCACGGTGAGTTGGCTGCCCACCGGGAGTCCTACGGTGGCACTCTTCCTGATGACTATCTGGTAAGTGCCTGCATTGCGTGTGTAGGGGAGCGTGAATGTGGTATTTCCGGTGCCCGATGAATACGCCACGGAAGCACATTCATTCTCGGTAATACGACGATCCAGGTTGCACACAAACCCTATGCTGGCCCCCGCGTCATCCACATCAGTCAACCCTGGCTCTATGAGCATCTTCTCTATGAACAACTCCACGTTGGAGGTACTGGCGTTCGTTCGTTGGCAGAGGATGTAGAGATCGGTGTCTATCCATCCCATGTTGAGGATCGTGGAATTCTCCAGCGTGTAGCGGCTCCAGGCACTTTGCAGCTTCTCGTCCTTGCCGACTAGGTACTTGTAGACGTAGAGGCCATCTGGGTCGCCGTCAGCCTTGACTACCAAGATGTTGTCATGGGTGCTGCCGGCCATGTGGGTGATGTCGCCAGGGATATAGGTCGGCACATGGGCCGTGACTTCCAGGGCATCGTACATCTCGTCCTTGACTACTTGGTAGTACTCACGGACGCCGGCGAAGGCATCGCGTTTCTGGGCAAAGAAGATCGACCTTCCCGTAGGCACTGGTCGGACCCTGCTGCTGTTTTCAAACTCGGACGAGTACTGAATAGTGGTGGTCTTGGGTGACAAGATATCGTCACCTTGCAGGTGGAACTGCGAGGTATCTGTGAACAGTACCAGGCCGTCGAGGAACGGAATGGCATGATTCGGCTTCGATACCGAGGGATGGGCAATGGCCACATCGATTGGGTCTGAATCAAGCAACTGGACTATGGAGGTACGCCAGAAGTTACCGTACTCCCCGGTTTCCGACATGATGACATTATCATCGGCCAGGAACCCCAATCTGTTCTTGAAGAAGAAAACATCCCTGATCCCACCGGACCCTATGAAGGACGGCTGGGGGTTAGAGGCGGCATCGCCTACCGGCATGGTTGTCCATGTTCCCTCGACGAACGCGAAGTGGCCATCACTGCGACGTATGAGCTTGTGAGGCATGGTGGCGGGGTTGAGGGTGTTGACTACGTTTGCCGCGGTAGTCTCCTGCCACACGCCATCTGCGAGAGCCTCGGTGTCCGTGGCGGCTATGGGTACAGGATTACCATCGGCCGTCGCTTTCGCCTGGCGGTCTGGGCGATAGGCTTCATCGCCCGCAGTACCATCCACTGAGAATTCAACGTAATAGTCATCATCAACTCCTGTCTCCTCATCCCCTACGATTTTCACCTTCATCCCATGGGAAGCCTTGGTGGGCAGATCGGCTAGGGTCTGGACCTCGTCCTTGATCACGCTCATCGACTCGTCGCCGTGATCATCCACAACACTAATATCAAAATCGGCTCCATCTTCCCGGTAGATGTGAAGTACTGGCCCTGTTTGCCTAACAACCCATTGGTCATACCCGCCAGCCGCTGCGTTGCTCCCAGCGTCTCCGTTAAGCCCTTGGCCTGCATTATTATCAGCAGCCACCACGCCCCCATTTCCTGATGGACTTTTAGCACCAGCGTCAGTAGCAGTCACTCGCGTCGAGGTGACATGCATCACATCAGCCGTGGCTGTGTCTAAGGCATTGAAGTTGTGAGCAGCAGCCATGGAAGCATCGTCCAGGCCGGCGAGGAGGATATATAGTTTTTCAGCAATATATCCTTGATTTTGGGCGGCCTTTCGATACTCGTTTATTAGATTCTGGCCAGTACCTACATCAGCTTGTCTTGATCGCCACTTGAATACCTTATCTTCGATCTTAATCTCGTAAGTGTGGCCGTGGTTGTACTTCCATATGACTACCAGGGCTTCGTTCTTCCTGGTAGGCGTGACGGCCGCGGTCATCGCAGGGTCTTTGGCGGTGTTCACGATCCAGGTGTGATCGACTACGGTCACCGCTCGGAGATCCGCGGACATCGTGCTGCCGTTGATGTAGGCCAGGTCTGTGGCATCGGCGGCCGAGGTTCCCGTGGTAGCGTCGTAGACGTTCTTCACCGCACCTGTGAGAAGATCGAAGACCTTTAGATAAGGGTCGCCCCCAGATTGGTAGGCAACCACGGCATACCTCTCATCGGATGCACGGTCGATGAAGTGGGTGAAGGCATTGGTGATGCCATTCACGCCTGTGAGAGCGCCAGCAACATGCTGCGAAGGATGCCTCTTCGTCAAACCAGAAGCGATGGAGGAGTAAGCGTTCTCCTGTGCTTCGACTTGAGAAGGGAATCGGAGGGATGCCGGCTGCTGTGATACGCCGTTTATTAGTGAGGATACAGGAGAGGAAAGTAGCCCCATTACCTAAGCACCCTGCTTTGAAATGGCCCCCTTTCGAGGGAAGTGGAAACGTCGTTGTGATCGAATATGGTCAAATCTGCGGTGTCGGTTTCAAACTCACGCAAGGTGGCCAGTGCCCTCATCTCGTCTTGCATGGTGAAAGCGTGATGTTGGTTTGAACCCAGTGTGCGGTCCCCGAATACACGGGCCGCCTTGATAGTGATGTATCTCCTGGCGACCTCTGGTAGTTCATCCCAATCCAACATGAATACGATATCGACATCTTCCACATCATTGGCAAAGACATCGGTGTTTTTCTTCCTGTCGTAGAGGAAGCCACCACGTTGGATGATATCGATGCCAGTATCCTGGCCCTTGGGGATATCAACACGAACCGTGTTTACAGGGAGGGGGATCTTGTCATCCCCATCCTTGGTCAGATCCCAATCGTAGTGGGAATTGAAATGCCACCCTTCGGCTTGAACTTCTTTCGCCGTTTCATCCAGGATTTGTTCAGCCAATACTGCATCCGCTGGAGCCTGTGAACCTAGTTGGTTCACAGGAGATTCACCGATGGCAGATAGCATGGTGTTCACGGCGGTGAGTTTTTCCGTTAAACCATATGCCATTGTGGACCCCTATATAAAAACCCCCGCCCCCCCACGAAGGGGGGACGGGAGAAGGAAACAAGACCCGAGAGATTCGGGTTTACGCACTCGTCAACTCGACCGCAGCCTCGGGACGCAAGAAGTTGTGACCCATCGCGTACCGGGCAACGAGGATGCTGCCCTGGTGGGTAACGAGGTAATCACTCTGCACCGAGAGATCAAGCAGCTTGACCGTACCGATGGCACTCTTGTGGAAAGCAATTCCCACAGTTGCCGGGAAGTCGGCCCGGTAACCCGATTGATCCGTGGGAGAAACGGCCCCATCAAATGGGTTGTTGCCCGTTCCTGAACCACCGACATCAGGATCTGCTCGACCACCGCTATCGGTGGACAACGCATCGGTCACGCCTGGGATGTGATTGCTCTTGAAGATCTTGAAGCCATAGGCTTGCATGATCGTGCCAGCAGCCACATCGCCATTGCCGGCGGTGAAGTCACGATTGAGCATATGCGCTCGACCGCCAGTAGGAACGTCGTTGATCAGCAGCCAGTATTGTGCCGGCTTCAAGATCAGGCATCGGTCGCCCTCGGCCACATCGTTCTCGTCGAGCTTCTGCGCTGCTGCTGCAATAGCATCGAGCAACGTATCGGCATCGGTGGCAACGGCAGCCGTGGCCCCTACAGCACCGCCAACCTTTCCACCAGTAATGGTGGCAGCCTGGCGAGAACAAGCAATCGCGGTATTAAGGCAATTGATGTCGAACTGCTTCGCCAATTCCTTGCCGATTTCCTTGGCATAGGTTGAGCGAATATCCCAGTGCGACATGGCCGCATCAAGATCATCAATGAACGCAGAACTCGTAAGCAGTTTGTCGATGTGGATCACTCGCTCATTGTGAGGAATCTTCGACAAATACTTGTCATCAATATCACCACCTGTGTCAGCTTCATTGCCAAGGGAATTACCCAGATTGGCATCGTCAAGCAGACTTTCACCAGGCGTGTGGTAGCGGCTACTAGCAGCACCAGTAACAATAAACTGTGCAGATTTTCCGCTAGAAATAGTGCGAATCGTATGAAGAGCCTTCATCACGTTCGCTTCTTCAAACGTCGCAAGCACTTCGCCTGCGAATACCTTGAGGAACAAGGCTGTGCGGCTGCCGGCAGAGTTTACTGAGCCGGGCGCACCAAGATCGGCATTATAAGCCATGGTAGATAACTTTCATCAGAAGGAATAGTAGTGAAAAGACACTACAGCTTGCACTGCGTTCCTAATGACGATTGGTTATCTGCCGTAGCAGGCCGATCTCACTTTGGGGCCAGTTTCTTCGCTGTATTTACGCGGTTGTAAGCTCGGTTGAAATGGGGGTCACCTTCACGAAGGATGGCAACAGCCTGATCAACTTGGCCTTCGGAGATCAACTTGGCTGCCGACTTCTTTCGTGATGGCACTGGAAGCAGCAGCATAAACAACCGCTTCAAGGGTTCCCCAAAATAAACGAGAAATACAATCACGCCAACCACAACAGCGACCGTGATCAGTGGAGTTACCCACCACGGTATCGTGTCTTGGACACGGGTAACCGCAAGGTGGACTTCACCAACCAACGAGTCGATGGTCTGGAAATCCTTGTCGGCCTTTTGAATTGCCGACAAGGGAGATTCATGAGCTACAAATAAAGACGTAGCCTCGGTTAGATGCTCACGCCCTGAATGACTTTTAGCTTGAATCTTGTTACCGATTAGGGCAATCTTTTTAGTTCCTGAGCATCCCCCAAGGAAGAGGAACCCAAGAACATATTTCATTCCTTCGCCTTCCCCCAGTTGATGGCGAGGAAATCGACCACCTTGTAAATCTTACCGATAGTCGTGTCATCCTTGGGAGTCGTGGTAGACGCGGCGATCACTGATGCCGACGCTACCAGGATGCTGATTGCTTCGATCCAATCTGGTATCACGCTAAGGATTGCCTGAATCATTTTGTTCCTTTCTAGAATACCTCGCTGACGGCAAGGCGGTCCTGTACGTCCTGTCGGAATGCAGGGTCTTTTTCATACCGAGGGTCTTGCATCGCTTCTATGACCTGGGCCGTGCTTCGGAAGACGTTTCCTGTAGCACTACCCGTGGCCCCCTGGAGGAGTTGAGGTTGTCGATCTTCCGTACCATCACGTTGAGCTTTCAACCCCTTGATCGCGAACATGGCACGTTGCATGTTCAGTGTCCCATCCGGGTTGGTGGCTTGAACAGATTCGTTGAAGGTATCGATGTCGGCTTGTTGGAGATTCCTTGTAGCCCAATCCATCAGGTTTGAATATTCCTGCTGCCCACCGACTTCGTTGTAGACCTGTTGAAGGTTCTGTTCGACCAAGGCCCGTTGCCCGCTGATGTATGAATCCACCGCGGTGCGGTCGATGCCCTTGGACGCCAGGTCACTATAGGACTCGTCGCTGAGAGTCCCGTTCTCCATGAATTCTTGGGTGTATTGGGTCAAGGCTTCCGAGGTCACCGAGGCCGGCGATGCCTGGAGATCACTGATGGTCGCCTCTTCCGGTATGGGTTCAGGCTCAGTGCCCTGGGACATCCTGCGTTCCAACTGCTGGTACGCCTCGGCCATCGCCTCGGGACTCTGAAATTTCTCTGGTAACCATTCGGGACGATCCAGGGGCTGACCATCCTCCACTACCGCCTCCGTGTTCTGGGTAGGCTGAATGGCGGGATCTCCCGCTGAATCCATGTTTAGATCGACTTGTTCCATTTTTTATGTTCCTTGTGTTTCCTGTGGAGGTTCTTCCTGGGCGTCTAACTCCATACGCTTGACCTCCTGTTGTGACATGGCTCCTATAGCCGGCCCGCCCAGTTTCTCAGCGAGAGCCATTTGCTGCTGTTGCTGCTGTTGTTGTTCCACTTCCTCGGTGGATTTCACCAAGCCCTTGGTATTGAGGCCCAACGCACTTGCTCTGCGTTGGAGGTAGTCACCCACGTTAACATATTGGTGGACTAACTCTGGGCCTAACGTCTGCATCACCCCGCCGATGAAGGCGTCCAGCTTGGCCAGATCATGGGTTCTTCCCAGGCTCTCCAGCCCCGTGGTGATCACGGGGTCAACGAGTTCCTTCGGCATCTTCGGCAAGGTGCCCCGCTTGGTCATTATGAACATCATCCTCTTGACCAAGGGCAACTGGAAACTCTGGCTCAGTTGGCTGAACGTGCCTCCCAGAGCGGCGTCGAGTTCCTCCTTGAGTACATCGATCTCCCGGCTCGTCACTCTCTCAGCGTCACGCTGGATTCCCTGGGTCAACAGGAAATTGTGCTGGAGCCTGGTGCCGATCATCTTGATCGTCTCCAAGCAGATCCGCAGGTCGGCGTGCTTCTGTACCTGGACAACTCCTACATCAGCCATGTTCCCTTGGAGGATTGCGCCATTCTCCGATTCAGCCAACTGCCTGGCCCTGGTGGAGCCATTGGGAGATACCAGGAACATTACCTTGGCACTGGCAGCCGTGGCCTCAACGAGGCTGCGGACCAACCCTGAACTCGTCTTCAGGTCGCCTATGACCTCTTCACCCAACCCTCGGCCATAGCTCTCGCCTGAGATGATGTTCCACCTCAGTGGGATGTATGGGTTGGAATCCGCGGAGTAAGTACCAACCGACTCATCAAGGATATACCCGGCCACCTCCTGGTAGACCTCAAACTTCTTGCCCTTGGCCTTGACGCAGGTATATACCTCGTACTCGTCCTGCTGCTCCTGCTCCCCTGCCCGGATTTTGTTTAACAACTCAGGATTGAGTTGAGAAGATGAGATCACCTCCTTCGTAACCAGTTGTTCCACATTACCCATCGGGTCACGCTTGCAAACATATTGGTCTAGGTGGAATACACGGATACCTCCTTCGTCAGGCAGATATAGGAGACAATTGCCGGCGACAATAAGGTGCCGGAACGCTTCGTAGATAGCAGGGCGAATAGACGCCTTCTCAATCTCGCGGACGATGGCCTGCTCGGCCTCCATCAACGCGGCTTCCAACTCGGTCTTCATCTCGCCTGTGTCGCCAAGCTGGGCCAGCGTCTGGTTGTCGAGAGAAAGCCGGAAGAAGGGAGAGGGCGGGACGAGAGTCAAGAGCATTTTGGACGCGAGGTTGTTCACGCCGCGGGCGCCCATGGCCGTCCAGGGGGTAGGCAAGGAACTACTGGAACCGTGGCCCTCTGGGGGGACAAGGAAGGGCAGTGAGAGTTTCGCGACCTCCCTGGCTCTGTCCAGGTAGGACGCGCGATCTTGTTCCAACTTGTCGTACTGTGACTTGCTGGAACTGCCCTTGTTGTATTCCATATATTAGTAAGTCGATTTCGGGATAGAGAGTCCTGAACCAGAGGAGGGTTTAGCCACGCCCATGGGGATGCGTAGAGACGCAGTGCCCTGGGAAGGCCGGCGACCAGTCTTCTTCTTCTTGATACTCAAAGAAGCTGCAGGCTTAGTGGGAGGAGGAGGTGGAGTAGGAGGAGATGGCGGTTTCGGGGGGTCTGGGATATCGGGGCCGAAACACATAAGCTGTTACTCCGTTTCATTCTGTTGTTTATAAATATCCTCCAAGTGTCGGATGAGAGAGATCTTTCCAACCTCAATCCATATCTCCCGATCCGACATACCTACCGTAGGTACCTGGTCACGGTGGATTTCCTTCAGATAAACCAGTAAAGTTCTGGCTATATGAGGAAGAGGAGTGTTCGTTGAATCTTCACTATTTGGTTTCTTGGTCTGAATTCTTGGAGGTGACGTAGGCATATAAAAGGATTCCGTAGTTGATTGTGTCGAGGATTGTGTCTCTCAAACTCTCATCCTTGACCTTGAATTCCCCTTCCTGACAGAATGTGGAGAGCCGGCTCATTTTGTCGGTCATCCGTACCAACAATCCCTTTTCAGTTGTAGTGATGCCCATTGATTCCACTCGGGTGAAGTTGGCGAAAGGTATCGATTCGTGTTTACCGCCGGCGTAATCGTGGTTCTTGATCTCCATGATCTTCCGGGCTTCCTTGCAGAGTTCGTCATGTAGTTTCAACAATTCGGGACGATTCATGTTGTCTCCTTTGGATTCCAAGGTTTAACTTTACCCGTAGACTGCGTGTAATCGCCGTGCCGGCAGATCCTCGCACACCTGGCGTTGCGGAGTGCATCCCCCTCGGTCAGCCCAGCCTTGTGGTATGCACCTAACACGGCATCCCAAGTGGGGGCCACGGCTAGGATCTTGTCGGCACTCTTGGGGCCGCAGCCTGGTATGCCCCAGTAGTTGTCCGTGCGATCCCCGGTGAGCGTCTGGTGCAAGTGGAAGTGGTCAGCCTGCTTCTTGCTGATCGTCTGTATACCCTCATCATGTGAGGGGTTGAACCAGCGGCAGGGAACTGTTCTGGTGTCCTTGTCTTTGCTGATCACCACGGCTTCTGGGTGCTTTGTGGCTAGGATGCCCAAAACATCGTCAGCCTCCAGGTTAGGCCAAGTCACGCCGCCCCACACTTCGTGGCAATACTCCACAGCATCCTTGTAACTCAGGGGCTTGCGGACCAACCGCCGGTTGGCCTTGTAGTCAGGATGTATCGCCCGCCGAAAATTACTCTCGGGATCTGAGAAGGCCAGGGTGTACTGCTCGGCTTGGAACCTCTCCACCAAGCTGATGACACGCACATCTATCCGCTGCTTCAACTCGGAGAAGTCGCAGACCAGGGTGTGGACATCAGTTTCCCATAGGACAACATACTCAATGGCAGTGGCTTCCTGCCATACGAGAAGATCCCCATCAATCAAAATCTGAGGTGCCGTTTCCTGTGTCATCATGTTCCTCTATTTGTTTCATCACCAGTTGAACCTTCAAGAATTCCAACATGGATATCACATCAAAGACTGAGCCTCGGATTCCGAATTGGAAGGAAACGTCATCCGGGTTCTTGACCTTGACCCCCGCTGCAACGAACACATCGAAGCGTCCTTGAAGTTCGTCTACCAATTCCTTGGTAGACACTAGATTAATCGGCAGGGGTCGATCTTGATTTTCCAAAGTCGTACCTCTTCTTTCGCTTCATGTGTTCCACTATTCTAGATCGCCGGGCGCTGCCGGGGGGATAGTCATAGAACTCCAGGACGCCCTGTAATTGATCCCGTTTGATTCGGGAGTAGGGGAGGAGGTGGGGGATCAACTGTCGCATGGACGATCCGTATATTCTCCAGCGGTATATCGAACGCTTGGCCTTGGTGTTGAACAGCCGCATCTCCCCGCCAAAGGTTTCACATATCCACCGAAGCACATGGGGGTCAACGCTGGCTGCTTCCAGAGAACATGAACCCTTACCAGAAATCTGGACACAACCCTCGCCGTCGATGTACGCGGCCAGGTAGGCCCAATCAGTGGGTCTGGGACCAATTTGCTCCTCGGCTGGCTTCCCCTGCAAGGGGGCACTTAAATCCGAAATCTGATCCGCTCTTCGATATTTCTCCAAGGGCGATCTCTTCAACGGTTTGCGAAATGGATTTTTCACACTCAATTTGCACCTCGTCATGTATATGGGCAACCTGTGCCCAATGTTTCCCAAACTCGTATCCTTCGGCTGCCATCCGCTGATGGAGGGCCACCGTAAACTTCTTCATCAGCACCGCCCCCCCTGATTGAAGGAGAGTATTGAGGCTCGCGTGGCTGCGTACTGGGAGGATGCGGCCATCCAGGCCCGTCAGGTATCCGCGGTCCTTTATGGTCCTGTCGATCCGGTGCTGTAGTTTCGCCACCCCCGGCCACCGCTCGTAGAACCTCTTCTTCAGCCGGCGGCCCATGGCCTGGCCTCCTCCCACGATGGACCCAAGCTTCTCATCGCCGGCTCCGTAGAGCGTGGCGTACAGATAGGTTTTGGCTGCATCTCTTGATGGGAGGTTCAACGCTTCCTGGTTCGCCTTGTGGATGTCCCCCTCACATACCTCTCGGATCAACTCCCCCTTG